>WNGF01000446.1_pt1 | contig 71671 bp, 76 predicted proteins | sample 5400641 | NCBI WGS metagenome assembly WNGF01 (sample SAMN13153371, study PRJNA577476) | soil metagenome | isolation source: 80 cm soil or saprolite under grassland replicate 2 | place: USA:California | collected 2016-06-15
TTAGTATGGAAAAGCCGGTATGGCTAGGAATCGGTGCGCTGGAGAAATTCATTGTGGCGGATTATAACGAAAAGCTTGGCGGGAAAAAAGTAATTTCCCGGCATTTAATGTTTTGTCGTCGCACTTGCCGGCGCAACAAACGATGGCAGTTCCTGGAGCGGAGATTATTTGCATTCAAGCCGCTCGTCGCCCTGGTTTACGCGGCATAGCGTTTGTGTTAATTTACCAGCGATTTTAGAAGGGAAGGCTCTGACTATGTCCGGTCATTCGAAGTGGAGCACGATCAAGCATAAGAAAGCTGCCAAGGACGCGAAAAAAGGCAAGCTCTTCACAAAGTTTATCAAAGAAATCACCGTCGCCGCGCGTATGGGCGGAGGTGATTTGAATTCAAACCCGCGGCTACGTACCGCAGTCACGACCGCGCGCGCCGCCAGTATGCCTGGCGAAAACATCGATCGGGCGATCAAAAAGGGCACGGGCGAGCTTGAAGGCGTCACCTACGAGGAGATCCAGTACGAAGGTTATGGTCCGGGTGGCGCGGCGATCATCGCCCAGGTTTTAACCGACAACAAGAATCGCACGGTATCGGAAGTTCGCCGGCTATTCGCGAAGCATGGCGGCAACCTGGGAGAGACCGGTTGTGTATCGTGGATGTTCGATAAGAAGGGGCTGATCACGATCGAGAAGTCGCAAGTCGATGAAGAACGGCTCATGGGGATCGTTCTCGACGCGGGCGCGGAAGACGTGCGCGATGAAGACGATCTTTTCGAGGTGGTGACCCGGCCGGAGGATTTTCACGTAGTCAAAGACCGCTTGGACCACGAGAAAGTCGTTGTCACCAGCGCCCAAGTTACATTGGTGCCGAAGAACAGCGTCGACGTCGACGCCAAGCACGTCGAGCAAATCCTAAAGCTCACCGAAGAGTTGGAAGACCACGATGATGTCCAGAGTGTGTCGGCGAATTTCAATATTCCCAACGAGCTAATGGACAAGGCGAGCTGAAGAAGTGGCGCCGCCGCCGAAGACCAAGCGGCTCATCCGCGAAATTGTTCTCGGCATCGATCCCGGCTCCATCGTTACCGGTTGGGGGCTCATCGAAATCGAAGGAAATCGGCTTTGTCACGTCGCTCACGGAACGATTGGCGTTTCGGCCGCGCTCGGACAAGCGGCCCGGCTGAGGCAAATTTATCGCGGTATTCAGGACATCGTACAACAATATCAGCCCGCCGCCGTGAGCTTAGAAAAAGTGTTCTTCTCCCGTAATGTGCAGAGTGCCTTGAAGCTCGGCCAGGCGCGCGGCATGGCGTTGTTGGCGGCGGCGCAGAATCATATCGACGTCTCCGAATACTCGGCGGCAGAAATTAAAGTTGCCGTGGTCGGTTATGGGCGAGCAACCAAGGAGCAAGTACAAAGGATGGTGACCGCATTGCTGTGCCTGCGCGGCGCCATGCGCGCCGATGCCGCGGATGCCTTGGCGGCCGCCATTTGTCATGTGCACCGAGCGACTTTTCAAACCAGAGTGCCGCAGCCTGTGAACGGGCGCGTTAAGAAAACTAGTTGGCGAGACTACGTCGAGATCGGTTCCAAGCGTTGAACGGCCGCCGAAGATCAAGTCTCAACCGGTGCTAGTCAAAAAGTGATCGCGCAAATCAGCGGAACATTGGCCCAGAAAGTGCCTGGGGAAATTGTCGTCGACGTCGTCGGCGTCGGCTATCAGATTTTTATCCCGCTGAACGTCTTTTATCGATTGCCCGAGATCGGCGCACCGGTAAGCCTGCAGATCCACACCCATGTTCGCGACGACGCGTTGCAGCTCTTCGGTTTTCAAGATCTCGCCGAAAAACAGATATTTTTACTGCTGATCAGCGTGTCCGGAATCGGCCCTAAGTTGGCAGTCAATATTTTGTCTGGGATACCGGCAGAAGACCTCGCGCGGGCACTGAAGGTAGGGGATCAAGCCCGCCTGGTTGCCATACCAGGCGTGGGCAGGAAACTCGCCGAGCGCATGATTGTCGAGCTCAAGGACAAACTCGCGACGCTATCGACGGCTGGCGTGGAGAGCCCAAAACCCGAGATTGGCTCGCAGGTGATGCAAGACGCGGTTTCGGCGCTCGTCAATCTGGGCTATAAAAGACCTGAGGCTGAGAAGACGGTGCGCGAAGTTCTTAGGAGCGGTGATCGTTCATTGGAAAATGTCTTGAAGGACACTCTGCGGCGATTGAGCCCTTGAGCCGCTGGTTAGTTGAATCAGTGATTTGTTGCCATGCTGATCGGTAGTAAAACCGACGAAGATTTAAGTTTAGACGTCAACCTACGTCCGCGTGGTTTCGACGAATACGTCGGCCAGGACCAGGTCAAGGAGAATCTCAAGGTCGCTATCGCCGCCGCCCAAGCTCGCCGTGACGTGCTCGATCATATTCTCTTTCACGGCCCGCCGGGGCTGGGAAAAACTTCACTGGCCTACATTATCGCGCGCGAAATGGGCGTGAACATCAAGGCAACTTCCGGACCCGTGGTCGAGCGCCCCGGCGATCTAGCGGCGCTGCTGACCAATCTAGAAGAGGGCGACGTTCTCTTCATCGACGAGATTCATCGCTTGAATCACGTCGTCGAGGAAGTGCTCTATCCGGCGATGGAAGATTATCAGATCGATATCATGATCGGCCAAGGACCGGCGGCGCGCTCCATCAAATTGGAATTGAAACGCTTCACCCTAATCGGCGCCACGACCCGATCAGGCCTGCTAACCTCGCCGCTGCGCGACCGTTTCGGCCATATTCATCGTCTGGACTTTTACGACAAGGCAGCGCTCACCCGCATCTTGAAGCGTTCCGCCGCGATACTTGCCGTGCGTGAAGAGAACGGAGGGATTGCGGAGATCGCGTCGCGCGCTCGCGGCACGCCACGAATCGCCAACCGACTACTGCGCCGGGTGCGTGATTACGCACAGGTCAAGGGCGATGGGACGATCACGGAACTAGTAACCGATGAAGCTTTGCACATGCTGGAGGTCGATCGCCTGGGATTAGATAAGATGGACACCATGTTGCTTCTCACCCTGATCGATAAATTTGCCGGCGGCCCGGTGGGCGTGGAAACTTTGGCGGCGGCCATCGGAGAAGAAAGGGACACCATCGAAGACGTCTACGAGCCGTTTCTTATTCAGGCCGGACTCATTCAAAGAACACCGCGGGGCCGCATGGCGACGGCTCGGGCATACGAGCACTTCTGCCGAAAACCGTTGGCGGCGGACACGCCCAAGAAGCAACCGAGTCTTTTTTGAGCGACGCATGCGCGGAATCTCAATGCCGTTTCGGTAGAATTAAGCCATGGCAGGATTTGGCAAAGCGCTTATTTATCTTGGCATCCTAATGGCCGTGGTCGGAGTGATCTTCTTACTTGGCGGCAAGATCCCCTGGCTGGGACACCTGCCTGGCGACCTTACGATCGAACGGGAAGGCTACACTTTCTATTTTCCGCTGACCACCTGTGTCCTTATTAGCGTGATTATCTCGCTTGTCCTTTACTTCTTTAAAAGGTAAGCTTTTCCTTAATTTTCCAATGCTTTAGTAGGCATACCTAATGGAAGCAGCGAATCCCGCCAGGTCCGTCGAGGAAACTCTCAAACTCGAGGAAATCAAGCGCCGCAAGCGTGAAGGGATCGTGATTCTCGTCACCGCGCTGATGGTGGCGGCGTTGATCTTCTTTGAAGTGCAGCTGCCCGACGCTTCGCCGGTCGGTCTGTTGGCTTTCCTTGTGATTCGCAACTTGGTCAAGTTGATTGTTGAACGGAGACAGCGCATCCTCGGTTCCCGCTTGCAAGCGCGCCTGGTTTTGGCGTTTGTCGCGCTTTCGTTGGTGCCGAGCGTGTTGTTGTTTACGATCGCCGGCGGGCTCTTGACGCGCTCGGTGGACCGTTGGTTCGATTCCAAGGTCGAAAGCGCGCTTCAAGGGTCCTTGGAAATCGGCCAAACCTATTACCAAAACTCCGCCAATAACGCGATTTTTTACGCTCGCCAGCTGAGCCAGCAAATCACCAAAGACGGCCTGTTTGATGGGCGGCGCGCCGCGGAATTGAAAGAGTTCGTTCAGAACAAACAACGGGAATACAATCTCGGCACGGTCGAACTCTTTGCGCCCGATGGGCAGCCCTTCGTCGTCGCTTTCAATCAGCAGGTGCCTACGGGTGTCACCGTCAAACCCGAACCCGAGTTCCTCAACCGCGCTTTGCGCGGTCTCGAAGTGACACGCACGCAAATCTTTGGCGACGCGGACGTCATTCGCGGAGGCGTGCCAATCTACGGGCCGGATCGACGTATCTTGGGCGTGGTCGTGGTCGACTATTATGTGCCGAAAAGTATTTCCAAACGAGCCCTCCAGATCTCGCAGTCCTATGAACAGTACAAATATTTGATGTTTCTTAAGACCCCGGTCAAGAACAGTTATCTTCTGACCATGCTATTGATTACGCTGGTGATTATTTTCGCCGCGACCTGGTGCGGCATCTACCTGTCAAAGGGCATCACGGTGCCGATTCAAAAACTGGCCGAGGGAACCCACCAGGTCGCTCTGGGCAACTGGGACTATAAGATCGAGGCCAGCACGGATGATGAGATCGGCGTACTGATGAACGCGTTCAATCAGATGACGGGCGATCTGAAACAGATCAAGCTTGAACTCGAACGCCGCGGCACAGTGGTCGAGACGCTGCTCGCCAATATCGCCGCGGGAGTTATTTCGATAGATCCGGCCGGAATGATTACGACGTGGAACAAGGCGGCTGAACAGATGTTAGGGGTTAGGGCAGACCAGGCCTTAGGGCAAAGTTATCGCGACGTTTTTCGCGCCGAATCCCTGGGAGGCATTTGCGAAATCGTGGAGAGCGTGGAACGGCGCGAAAGTGTCGAGCTGGAGCTCAAGCTCTCCCTGCAGGAGCAATTGCTCACTCTGATGGTCAATGCGGCGACGCTGCGCGATGATGACAATTCGATTTTGGGCGTGATGTTGTTTCTCGAGGACATCACTCAGATTCAAAAAGTACAAAGGATGGAAGCCTGGCGCGAGGTCGCGCGACGGATCGCCCACGAAATCAAGAATCCGCTCACACCGATCCAATTATCCGCGGAGCGGTTGCGCAAGCGCTACGCCAAGATGTTGGGGGGAGATGGCGCAATTCTGGACAAGTGCACCACCACGATCATCCATCAGGTGGATGAATTGAAAAATCTCGTCAACGAATTTTCCCAATTTGCCCGCTTGCCCTCGGCTCAGCTGATGTCTAACGATTTGAACGAGATCGTAAGCGACGCACTCGTTCTCTTTAAGGAAGGTCACCAGGACACCGAATTTGAGTTTCGCGGCGGCGTGATTCCGCGACTGGAGCTCGACCGCGAGCAAATCAAGCGCGTGTTGATCAATCTCTTGGACAATGCGGTGGCCGCGGTGGACGATCGCGGCCGGATCAAACTCACGACGAGCTATGATCGCGACCGCGAGGTCGTTACGTTGGAAGTCGCGGACGACGGCTGCGGTCTGGCGCCCGAGATCAGAACAAAAATTTTCGAGCCCTACTTTTCGACCAAGGACAACGGCACCGGGCTGGGACTGACGATCGTAAGTCAGATCATTGAGGACCATCGCGGTTATATACGAGCACTGCCGAACGATCCACGGGGAACGCGATTTACCATTGAGTTTCCGGTCGTTGAGGAGGCTAGCGCGGAGGAAGTCACGAAAAGGGCGGTGCACTCCTAAACGGAGCAGGAGGATTAGTGGAAGAGCTACCTACGCAGAAGACGATTTTGATCGTTGACGATGAAGACGGTGTGCGCGAGTCGGTGCGTGAAGTCTTGAGTGACGAGGGCTACCGAGTCGTGGACACCGCGGACGGCGCGCGAGTGCTTGAGATCATCGAGGAGGAAAGGCCCGAGCTGGTGCTTCTGGACATTTGGATGCCCCAGGTCGACGGTATCGGCTTATTAAAAGAGATTAAGCGCCACGAGCCGGAAATAAACGTCGTGATGGTATCCGGGCACGGCAACATTCACACGGCGGTCACCGCGACCAAGTTTGGCGCCTTCGACTTCATCGAAAAACCGGTGTCCTTGGAGGGTCTCTTATTGACCGTGCAACGGGCCCTCGGGGAATTGCCGGCCGTGGGCGCGCAAAAGAAGGACGGCGGCGGAACGAGGAAATTGCGGACGCCGAAATCGGCGTCCAAAGGTGTCTCTGCCGTTCAGACGCTCAAGCAGAAGACCTTGAAAAAGAGCGTCGTGTTATCCGGGCAAGGGCTTCATTCTGGTGTCAAAACCGGGCTGATTTTGCATCCACTGCCGCCGCATAGCGGCGTTCGATTCACGGGCATCTCGGGGGACGTGACCCTGCCAGCGCATTTGGATTATGTCGGTTCGACAGGCTACGCCACCTCGCTGCGCTCCAAGGGATTTGCCGTGGGAACCGTCGAGCATTTTCTCGCCGTGTTACACAGCTATGGCGTCACCAATTTGCTCGTCAAAGTGCAGGGAGAGGTGCCGATCATGGACGGCTCGGCCCTGGAGTTCTGCCAAGCGATTGAAGAAGCAGGCATTCATGAAGAAGAAGAAGAATGGCGCGAAATCATTATCGACCGGCCGTATCATATGCGCGCCAAGGGCGGGGAGTCGATCCGCATCGAACCCGCCGCAGTGTTCTCGGTTCATTATGTGCTGCGCTACCCCGAGCCGGTTGGCGAGCAAGAACATCTTTACATCTACCAAGGACCAGAATATTTTAAAGCCGAAATCGCGGCCGCGCGCACCTTCGGTTTCCTGCGCGATATCGAGAAACTCCAGACCATGGGTTTGGCGGGCGGCGGCAAGCTCAATAACTGCATCATCATCGGCGATGACAAGATTATCAATACCGATCTGCGCTATGCCAATGAATTTGCCCGCCATAAGATTCTCGACATCCTCGGAGATTTTTACTTGCTCGGCCGGCCGATTCGCGGCGCGGTGACCGCTCAGATGACCGGACATTCAGACAACATTGCTTTATTGCGACAAATTCGCGACGCAATGAAACTCTAGCCGGAAAGTGCGCGACTTGAGGTGGCGTGGGCAATGACGCAAACTTAATTGGAAACGAGATTTTGCTCATGGATGCGACCCATTATCCGCGCCTTTTTACAATCAACGAAGCCAACGACTTGTTACCGACGCTTCGGCCCCTGGTGGAACAGATTCTCGAAAATATCCGGCGATTAAAAGGCGCCAGTGCAACAGTCATTCACAAGGATGGGCTCGATCCCGAGGCGCCTAACCTAATGGAACGTTTGCGCGAGGACGCTGAGATCGCAAGACTGATCGGCCAGGTCAAGGGTTGGGTGGAAGAGATCAATGGTTATGGCTGCATGTGCAAAGGCGTCGAGCAAGGATTGATCGATTTCCCTTGTATGCTCGGTGCCGAAGTGGTTTTTCTGTGCTGGCAACTCGGTGAACCCAGCGTGGGTTTTTGGCACCGTATCGAAGACGGTTTTGCCGGCCGCAAGCCGCTTCTTGACGGCGAGGGATCCGATCCCGATAGTAAAGTCTCCTATCATTAATCAGCCCAGATTATTCAAGGATCGAGAGTTAAGCTCTCCAGAGTGAGGAGATAACCTGTGCACTTGTGAGAGTTCAAACCGGAAGGTGAGCGGATACCTTGAACCTGGAACCTTGAACTTGGAACAGGGTTCTCTTTGGCTCTTCCCATTGAGGGCGTATGAGCTCTGCACCAACGCATAACGACTCCGCCTTATCGCCGCGAATCAAGGATGAAGCCCGACGGTTAGGCTTCGAGCTTGTCGGTATTTCAGCGGTAACGCCCGCGCCGCATGAGCAGTCCTTCGCGCAATGGCTGCGTGACGGATTCGCCGGAAAGCTCGATTATATGAAACGGACTGAGCACCTTCGACGCGATCCCCACACGCTGGTGCCGTGGGCGGTTTCCATCATCTCCGTCGGCATGAACTATCACACCTCTTTCAGCCGTCCCGAACCATCACGCGAACCCAAGGGCTGGATCTCGCGCTACGCCTGGGGGGACGACTACCACGACCTGATGAAGCGCAAGCTCGAAGCGCTGCTCGGACGCGTGAGAGAGTTGCACGACGGACCGGTCGAGGGGCGGGCTTTCGTCGATTCCGGTCCAGTGTTGGAGCGAGATTTTGCCGGCATCGCCGGGCTTGGTTGGATCGGCAAAAATACCCATCTCATCTCTCCGAAGAAAGGTTCGTGGTTTTTTTTAGGAGAATTATTTCTCGACTTGCCGCTAGCGTACGATCGGCCGTTGCGTGATCGCTGCGGCAAGTGCGACTTGTGCCTCAAGGCATGCCCGACCGCAGCGTTCGTCGGTCCTTACTTGCTGGACGCGCGGCGCTGCATTTCCTACTTGACCATTGAGCTCAAAGGTTGGATGCCTCGTCAATTGCGCCCGCTGGTGGGCAATCATGTTTTCGGCTGTGACATCTGCCAGGAAGTTTGTCCGTTCAACGTCAAAGCTCGGTCGACAGAGGAGCCGGCATTTCGGCCGAGACCGGGTTTACATGCGCCGGAGTTGATTCCCATGTTGTCGCTGGATGAAGCTGGGTTTCGCCGGCGCTTTCGCGGCAGTCCGGTGCTGCGCGCCAAGCGGCGCGGATTTCTGCGCAACGTCGCGGTCGCCCTTGGCAATATCAAGAGCCGTGAGGCGATTCCGGCATTGATGAATGCGCTCGACGACGGGGAGCCGTTGGTGCGCGGGCACGCCGCTTGGGCGCTCGGTCGAATCGGCTTCCCCGAGACCCTCGAAGGTTTACGGCGTCGACTACAAGTCGAAGATGACGCCGAAGTTCGGAGCGAAATTACCGACGCGATTCGAATAGTGACGGACACAGAGGTGAGCGCGGCACGGGACTAGCGGGACGCGGCATCAATGGCATCCGTCAGAATTTTCGGTATCCGAGCGACTCGGCCGGAATGGTCGATGCAAGCATGCTTGGTCGATCCGGTTGCTAAAATCGCAAGATTCGCTTCGCGCGATACTTGATAATCAAACGAGAGTGACGCCCGACTCAGTTCCACAAGTGTGGTTTCGATACGCACGACGTCGTCGTAACGGGCGGATTGGGCATACCGGCAGTTCACTTCCGCCACCGGAAAGTGAAATCCTTGCTGTTCGATCGTTGAATAAGGCAACCCGATCTGGCGCAGCCATTCCGAGCGGCCCCTTTCAAACCAACGCAAATAATTGGCGTAATAGACAATGCCCATCTGATCGGTGTCGCCATAGATGACACGATAAGAAGTGATGTTGGTCAATTTGAGCACAGCGCCTTTCATCGATAGATATTTCTAAGGGGTTTTCGTCTCATTCTCAATGCGAGGATTGCTACCGTTGCCTTGACAATGCAAATTGAAGTGTGTTTTAAGCTGAGGGAATTCAATTATTGGTGCAAGCCGAGATCGATCTCGATCGATGCGAGCAAGAGTCGAGGAGGAAGCGAAATGAAGAGTTTAGTCAAATACGTGTCTTGGCCGACCGCTATTTCATTGGCGGCGGTCTTGGCGTTTGCGTGCAGCTCGGTGGAAGAGAAGCCGGCGGCTCCAGCGGCGAAGCCTGCGCCTGCTCCGGCACCGGCTCCCGCGCCGGCAAAAACGGAGTCGACAAAAGCGACTAAGACCAAAGCCGTCGAGGTAGAGGGCGTGATTAGCGCCGTCGGACAGCGGACGATTACGTTTCAGTTAGAACGCAAAGGTAAAGTTCGAGAAGAAGTGGTCGGCGTCGACGACAAGACCAAGATTGAAAAGGGCGGCGGGAATGTCAAGTTGCGCGACTTGCAGGAAACCGACAAGGCTTTGATCAATTATGAGCCCGAGGCGTACACGCCGGCGATCGGAATTAAAGTCGTCGGCAAAGGCGAGATCCAAAAGGTTGGAGGTGACGACTAAGATCGGTAGCGGTCGGCACGGTCACCGCCGACTACGTCCAAATCAAAAGACTGATCGTCTCGTAGAATTTTAAAGGAGATCCGTTCCCCTGGACGCTTCTTCCACATCTCCTGGTAAAGCTCCTGGCGCGAACGGATCTCTCTTTTTTCAACGGTCAAGATAATGTCACCTTGCTTGAGTCCGAATTTTGCCGCCGGTCCGTTCGGTACGACACACGACACAACGCCGATTAGTTCACCGTGAAAGTTGGCGAGCGTGCCGCCGCCGAATCCAGGGTTAAAAGCCGTGACGCGGATGGTTTTATCGATCATGTACTCCCACTGGCCATCATAGGGTTCCATGGAAGACACATAACCGCCGCTAACGCGGCGCCCTACTTGGCCGCTGCTGGCTATCATGAGAACCGGTTGGCCGAGCGCGACCGAATCGGCTGGAGCAAGTTTTAGGTGCGGCAAGTCCTGCGCCGAGATTTTTACTAGGGATAGTCCGGTTTCTTGGTCCTGGCCGGCCACCTGTGCTGGGTATTGCTCGCCGTCTGGCAAGGTTGCGGTGATTGAGGAGGCGCCGACGGTAACGTAATGGACGGTTAATATATAACCGTCAGAATCAACGATCGTGCCGGAACCAACGCGTTCAGAACCCAGATTCGCGGCTGATGGATGGCTCTCTGGTATGGTGACGTGAAGATCCACCGTCGCGGGTAGTATCGAGTGAATCAAACCGATGTGACCGTTCAAAGCGGTGCTCCTTGAAGACGGGCAAAGTTCAATTCTGCTGAGCTCATCCGTGTGTCAGTGGAATAAAGTCTTCCTTGCCAAGTGTCGCGGCTCTCGAGGGCCTGGAAGATGGCGTTGTGAACGCCGAGCTTATCGATCGACCAATCCGGCGCAACCGTAATCGCCCGATAGGTCTCACCCGTGAGTCGATGCACGACGATATCGGGATTCAACCGCTCGAGAAAGTCGACGACCAACGTGATGTACTCGTCCCGGCTAAAAAGCGGTACTTGCCCCGAGTAGTAAAGCTTTTCCAGTACCGTGTTCTTGATGACGTGAAGATTGTGCAGTTTTACCCCATCGATGGCCAGTCGATTGAATAATGCCGGCGTTTGCAAAATGTCGCGGCGGCTTTCACCGGGAAAGCCAAGAATGAGGTGGGTGCAAAGCTGTAAATGCCGATCTTTGGCACGCTCGACGGCATCGATGTATTCGCGCAGGCCATGGCCGCGATTTGCCCACGCAAGCGTCCGATCGTGCATGGACTCAAGACCCAGTTCGAGCCAAAGATACGTGTGCCTGGACAGGTCGCTGAGCAAATCGAGGATATCGTCGGGCACGCAATCCGGCCGCGTTGCGATGGCGAGTCCGACGACGCCGGGAAATTCGAGGGCTTCGCGATAGAGTCTTTCCAGTTTCAGCGCCGACTCGTAGGTATTCGTGTAGCTCTGGAAGTAGGCAATGAATTTTTCCGCTTTGTGGCGTTTCTGGACGGCGATGGCGCCTTGTTCGAGTTGTGCTGTGACCGAAGTCCGGGGACGATAGTCCTGAGGCGTGTGGCTCGCGTTGTTGCAATAAATACATCCGCCGACCGCGACCGTGCCGTCGCGGTTGGGGCAGGTGAAATCTAAGCGCAGGCCGATCTTGTAGACACGCGCGCGGAAGGTGTCGCGCAGCAGACGGTTAATTGAATTGAACCGTTTGCCACGCCAATGATTTTGCAGGGAGGCCGGGAAATTCATGAGCTGAACACAAAAAGGGTTAACAAAAAGCCTACGATTACTCAAGGCATAAACCGCTCTGTCTTGGAACATATTACGGCGCTCAAAAAAATCTTCGCAGACAGTCCCCGTGCTTCGGAAGTAACGAATAAATCGAAAAAAATGCCAATTTGGGGGCGATCTCCGACTTGACAATAGGGCGGAAATGTCTATATTCATTGAAAACTTGAACGGCCTACGCTGTCGCCGATGAAAATCTCCGTCGACGAGGTTCCTCAATCCCCGAAAGAGATACGGTTCTCCGAAAGCATTGAGGAACTCAAAGAGACTTACCGCCAGAGCAATAACCGGGATTTTGGATTTCCACCCCGTTTAGACGCACCGCTGATTGCCGAACAGGTAATGTTGGCGTTGCCGACAAGGCCGCTCTGCTCGGACAATTGCCGCGGGCTGTGCGCCAGCTGCGGGGTAAACCGGAACCGAGAAACCTGTAGTTGTTCCAAGGCGACGGACGATCCTCGGATGGCAATTTTCCGAACTCTCAAAGTCGGCCGTTAATTCACTTCTTTTTCTTAAAAATCCGTTGTGCTAAGAAGCGGAGAAAGACAGGACTAATCCATGCCCGTACCAAAGAGAAGGACTTCAAAGAGAGTAAAGAACCAGCGCCGTGCTCACGATGGATTGACTAAGCCGCAATGGAGCACTTGCGCGAACTGCGGCGAAACCGTTTTACCGCATCGCGCGTGCGTTCATTGTGGCTTTTATCGTGGCCGTGCGGTGATCCAAGTCCAAGAGAGTTAGTCAGCTTCAAATATATGCCAAAGATCGCCGTCGACGCGATGGGTGGAGACTATGCCCCCGCAGCAGTGGTTGAGGGCGCTTTGCTTGCAGCTCAAGACCTCGGTGTTGAAATCGTCCTAGTCGGCCACGCCGACGCCATCGAGCAAGAACTCTCGAAGCATCGAAACGCGCCAAGTTTAAAAATTGTCGCGGCTTCCCAAGTCGTGCCAATGCACGAATCGCCGAGTATCGCGCTGCGCAAAAAGGATTCATCCATCAAAGTGGGTTTTGAGATGATGAAGCGTGGTGAGGTGGAGGCCGTGGTCAGCGCGGGCAACTCGGGTGCGATGATGGCCGTTGGCATGTTCGTCATGGGCACCCTTTCGCAGGTGGACCGGCCGGCAATCCTCGTGGTGATACCCAGCTCGGGTAAAGGAACAGTCGTCGTCGATGCCGGCGCCAATGTCGACTGTAAACCGCGTCACTTAGTTCAGTTCGGATTCATGGGATCGATTTACGCCGAGCAGGTCTTAGGCGTTACCAGGCCGCGCATCGCTGTCTTGAGCAACGGCGAGGAGGAGGGCAAGGGCAACGATTTGACCAGGGCCGCGAGCGAACAACTTGCCCAAACATCGCTCAATTTCATTGGCTACGTCGAAGGCCGGGATATTTTTAACGGCAAAGTCGACGTCGTTGTCTGCGACGGGTTCACCGGCAACGTTGCACTCAAAACCATGGAAGGGTTGGCGACCTTTGCGGGTGAAGTCTTAAAAGAGGCGTTTCAAAAAAATCTCTCCAGCCGTTTGGGGTATGTTTTTAGCCGTAATGCGCTCGCTCAGGCGTACCGGCGCCTGGATTATGCCGAGTACGGCGGCGCTCCTCTCATTGGATTGGACGGGGTGGCGATTATCGCTCACGGCGGTTCCAATCCTTGGGCGATCAAAAACGCCATACGCGCGGCCCGCGACGCCATCGATCACGATATGAATCGCCACATTGCCGACGATCTGGACGCGGCTGATGGCTTGGCCGGAGACAAAGAAGGGTTGCCGCGAAAGCTATGGCACCGCTTCAAATCCAAAATCGAATCATTGGGCGAGAAAACCGAAGCGGAGGCTCCACGGAGGGAGCGCAGGGGAAGTGGAGAATAGCAAGCTTGCATTTGTTTTCCCTGGGCAAGGATCCCAATACGTTGGTATGGGCAAGGATTTCTGCACCCAGTTTGCGGTAGCGAAAGGGATTTTCGCGGAGGCTGACAATGCCCTCAGTTACTCGTTGAGCGAACTCTGTTTCTACGGGCCTGAAACGGAGCTCAAACTTACCGAAAACACGCAACCCGCCATCCTGGCGGTGTCGATCGCCGCGTTGCGAGTACTCGAAACAGAAACGCCGTTACGTCCCGCGTTCGTCGCGGGTCACAGCCTTGGCGAATACAGCGCCTTGGTTGCCGTTGGAGCGTTGCGGTTTGACGACGCGCTGAAGATCGTGCGTGAACGCGGGCGCTTGATGCAGCATGCCGTGCCTTCCGGTGAAGGAGCGATGGCAGTGCTCATGGGTTTAGAGATGGATGAGGTACGCTCCCTATGCGCCGAGGCAAGCCAGGGGGAGGTGGTTTCTCCGGCCAATTTCAACGGCGCCGGACAAGTTGTGATTGCCGGCACAAAGAGTGCCGTCAGCCGTGCGATGGCACTGGCGAAGGAGCGCGGGGCAAAACGGGTTTTGGACTTGCCAGTGAGCGCGCCTTTTCATTGTCAACTCATGGAGCCGGCGGCGGAGGGACTACGTAAAATATTGTGTGACATTAAAATCCATCCATTTACGGTCGGAGTGATTGCTAATGTCGACGCCGACATTAATCTCAGCGCCCACCGCGTTAAATCACTCCTCACCGAACAGGCCGTACAACCGGTTCGGTGGGAAGAATCGGTCAAGAAACTAGCCGAGTTGGGCTGCACCCGTGCTCTGGAGATCGGCCCCGGTAAAGTCCTGAAGGGCCTGATCAAGCGCATCGCGCCGACAATCGAAGCCGGTAACTTCGAAGTTCCAGAGGATTTATCACGACTGGCGGCATAGCGTCCTAACGATGGGTCTCAACGGTCAAATTGCCTTGGTCACCGGCGCCAGTCGGGGAATCGGTCGTGCGGTTGCCATCGCGCTTAGCCATGGCGGCGCCTACGTGATCATGAATTACCGCGGTAACCACGCGGCTGCCGAGCAATCGCTGAGCGCCCTCGCCGCGGCAGGTGGCCAAGGGGAACTGTGCCCCTTCGATGTCGGCGACGAAAGCCAGGTCGAACAGGCGGTAGAAAAAATCGTTGACCGGAACAAGAAAATTGATATTCTCGTCAACAATGCCGGTATAACCGTTGATAATCTCTTGATGCGCACCAAACCGGCGGATTGGGACCAGGTCATCGGGACTAATCTTAAGGGCACGATCCTCTGTACCAAGAGTGTATCTCACTATATGATCCGCCAGCGTTACGGCAGGATCATCAATCTCTCTTCTGTGGTGGGACAGATGGGTAATGCGGGGCAGTCGCTCTATGCCGCATCGAAGGCGGGAATCGTCGGTTTTAGCAAAGCCATCGCGCGAGAAGTGGCGTCAAGAGGAGTAACGGTGAACGCTGTTGCTCCCGGATTCATAGAAACCGATATGACCGGCAAGTTGCCGGATAAACTACGGCAAGACTTTCTCAGTGCGATTCCGCTCGGCCGATTTGGCACTTGCGATGAGGTTGCCGAAATGATTGTATTTCTCGCGGGACCGGGGGCTGGTTATATTACCGGGCAAGTGTTTGGTGTTAATGGCGGACTGTACATGTAATGACAATGTAGCAGGAGGTAAGCGAAGATGGCGGCATCTGTTCAGGGCAGAGTGAAAGAAATCGTGTGCGAGCAACTGGGGGTGAGCGCGGAAGAGGTGACCCCGGAAGCCTCCTTTATCGAAGATTTAGGAGCCGACTCATTGGACATCGTTGAGTTGGTGATGGCACTTGAAGAAGAGTATGAGATGGAAATTTCCGATGAGGACGCGGAAAAGATCAAGACTGTCCAAGATGTCATCACGTACATTGAAGCCCATCGTTAGAAACCCCAAGTGGCCCGCATAGCCTTACGGCGGGTTGATCGCTCAGCCAGTTACCCCAAGAGGCAACGGAGATCGCAGGGGAGTGGGATTCAATGTCCCCGCTTCTGCGATTTTCTTTATTTCAGAGGAATTTTCCAAAAGAGACCCCAACACCGGCGGACAATTTAGTCGAGGGAACCATGATAGCGTTGGGTTACGACCACGGTGGCCGCCAGGTCGAAAATAGATCCGGGAAAAAAATACAAACCAACGACTGAACGGTTAAAGGAAAGTTTATGTCATTTCTTGCGGAAACGGACGGCGAAATTTTTGCCGCGATTCAGAAAGAAACCGAGAGATTGGAAGGCAATCTGGAACTGATCGCGTCGGAAAACGTCGTCAGTGAAGCGGTCTTGGAAGCTCAAGGTTGCGTGATGACCAACAAGTACGCCGAAGGTTATCCCGGCAAACGTTATTATGGCGGCTGTGAGTTCGTTGACGAAGTCGAGTCCTTGGCTATTGCGCGCGCAAAGCAACTATTCAGCGCCGATCATGCTAACGTCCAACCGCATTCGGGTTCCCAGGCCAACATGACGGTCTATTTGTCGGTGCTTAAGCCGGGCGATACTTATCTCGGTATGAACCTTGCCCACGGCGGTCATTTGTCCATGGGCAGCCCGGTCAACTTTTCCGGCTTCATCTACAAAGTGATCCCTTACGGTGTGTCAGAAAAGACCGAAACCATCGACTACGATGAAGTCGAACGTTTGGCGAAAGAGCACCGTCCCAAGTTGATTGTCGCTGGCGCGAGTGCCTATCCGCGCATTATCGATTACCCCAGGTTTCGCCAGATTGCAGACGATGTCGGCGCCCTACTGATGGTTGACATGGCACATATTGCCGGCTTAGTGGCCGCGGGACTTCATCCAAGCCCGGTTCCCTATGCGGACTTCGTGACCACCACAACGCATAAGACGCTACGCGGTCCGCGCGGCGGTCTGGTGCTCTGCAAGGCCGAGCATGCTAAAACAGTCGACAGCCGAGTCTTTCCCGGCATGCAAGGCGGGCCGCTAATGCATGTGATCGCCGCCAAAGCGGTGGCACTGAAGGAGGCATTGACTCCGGAGTTTAAAATCTATCAGCAGCAGATCGTTAAAAACGCTCAAGCGCTGGCAAAAACATTAATCAATAAAGGCTTTCGCTTGACGACCGAAGGCACCGATAACCATTTGATGCTCGTCGACCTGCGCCAATCCGAATTGACCGGTAAGGTCGCGCAAGAAACGCTGGATAAAGCGCATATCACGGTCAATAGGAATGCCGTTCCGTTCGATACTCGATCCCCTTTCGTGACCAGTGGCGTCCGTATCGGCACGCCAGCGGTAACAACCCGGGGCATGAAGGAAAACGAAATGAAAATCATCGCAGACTTTATCGCCCGTGCGCTTGGCTGCGTGAATGATGACACTGCGCTTCGAGGGATCGCCGTAGAGGTCGGCGAGCTGTGTAAAAAATTTCCGGTGTATCCACACCGGCTGGGAAAGACTTAAGGGGGGGAGAGGATGGAAAATGGAGTACAAGAGGATGGCGAATGACGGTCTTCGCTTGACGCCATGAAATGTCCCTTCTGCCACGAGGCTGAGAATCGAGTCATCGACTCGCGACTGAGCAAGGACAGCAACATGATCAGGCGCCGGCGGGAATGCGAACGATGCAATCGGCGCTTTACCACTTACGAGCGGGTTGAGGAGATGATGCCGCTGGTCGTTAAAAAGGACGGGCGACGCGAAAGCTATGATCGGCTGAAGATCATCAACGGTTTGAAACGAGCGTGCGAAAAGCGTCCGGTAAGCATTGACACGATTGAGATGATCGCCGACCGCATTGAGCGCATAATTCAAGAACGCGGCGAAAAAGAAATCGCGAGTTCGGTCATTGGCGAAGCGCTGATGCGCGAGCTGCATGACACCGATCCGGTTGCCTACGTGCGCTTCGCATCCGTCTATCGCTCGTTCAAAGACATCAGCGAGTTCATGGTTGAGCTAGAAGAGCTGCTCAAAGAGCGCAAGGGCATCCCTTTGGCCAAGGCGGCCGGGCCGCGACAGAGAAGGGAATAGAATCATTGTCGGTTACTCGGTGGAGCGCCAGGGACAAATCGTATCTCCGCATGGCGCGCCGGCTGGCGCGAAAAGCCGAAGGCAGAACCAGTCCCAATCCGATCGTCGGTGCGGTGATCGTCCGCGACGGCAAAATCGTCGGCACCGGTTACCACCAGTTTGCCGGCGGCGATCACGCGGAAATCGCCGCGCTCAAACGCGCCGGCCCAAAGGCACGAGGCGCTACTCTTTACATTACCTTAGAGCCCTGCAGTTATCAGGGTCGCACCCCGCCGTGTACCCGCGCTCTAATCGGAGCCGGAATCAAAGAAGTGGTCGCCGCCACCCGCGATCCCAATCCTTTGGTTGCGGGGCGAGGCTTCCGGCAGCTCAGGCGTGCGGGAATGATCGTGCGCGTGGGATTGTTCGAAGCCGAATGCCGTGCGCTGATTGAGCCCTTCTCCAAATATATTACCCGGCGATTACCGTTCGTGACCTTGAAGCTCGCTGCGACATTGGATGGGAAGATTGCTGCGGTCAGCGGCGACGCACGTTGGATTAGCAACGCCGAGTCGCGCCGCTCGGTTCATCGACTGCGCAACCAAGTGGACGCCGTGCTTGTCGGGGTAGAAACGGTGCGCGCCGACGACCCGCGACTAACTTGCCGGATTCCACGCGGGCGGAACCCGTGGCGGGTTATTTTGGACAACCGCCTACGGATTCCCATCTCAGCGCAGGTGCTACGCCAGCGCGATCCGCAAAAAACCATCATTGCGACGAGCACCGCCGCATCGGCAACCAAGGCGCGCGCAATCGAAGCGCTTGGCGCGAAAGTGTGGCGATTGCCCCTGCGCCAGGATAAGGTGTCCTGGCTGCCGCTGCTAAAAAAACTTGCGAGCTTTGGTATCGTGAGCGTCATGATCGAGGGAGGCGCCACTATCGCTTCATCAGCGCTCAAAGAAGAGATCGTCGATAAAGTCATCTTCTTCTACGCCCCGAAAATTCTCGGCGGGGACGGACGAGTAATGCTTGATGGCCTGGGCATTCGACAAGTCAGACAATCGCTCCCTATTAAGCACTTACAGGTTAGGAAATCTGGCGGTGATCTCATTGTTTCCGGATATCTTTAGTGTGAAACTCCGAAGAATTGAGAATTGAGCGCGACGCATGTTTACGGGACTGATCGAAGACGTCGGTAAGATTGACGCGCTGCACTTCAATAACGGGTCGGCAGTGTTGACTGTGAAAACCAATTTACCGCTGCGCTCGCTGGCGCTCGGAGCCAGCGTGGCTGTGAATGGGGCGTGTTTGACCGTGGTTAAGAAAGACAAAAGGGCCTTTACTGTCGACGTGTCGCCAGAAACGCTCAAGCGCACCAGCTTGGAAACTTTGGCTGTCGGCAGTTTAGTCAATCTCGAGCAGCCGATGCGGTTGCAAGATCGTCTTGGCGGACATTTGGTCACGGGTCACGTCGACGGGGTCGGCACCGTCGTGGCCATCAGAAAGCAGGGCGAGTTTACGATTTTCACTTTCCGGGCTCCGGCTCGCCTCGCATCCTTTCTCGTATCGAAAGGATCGGTCGCCGTCGATGGCATCAGTCTAACGGTTAATGATTGTAGAAGAGACGGTTTTTCAACAGCAATCATCCCATTTACCTTACGGCACACTAATTTGCGCGCTCGCAGGGTTGGTGATAAAGTCAACTTTGAGACGGATCTGATCGGCAAATACGTCCATAGTTTCTTGGAAAAATTCCGATAGATAGCCCGAACGTTTTGCGTTCGGATGTTTGATTTCTCCCAACCATGCCTATCTCAAACATCGAAGAAGGTCTTGACGAGATTCGCAAGGGTCGGATGGTGATCCTCGTTGACGAGGACGCTCCGGATAGCGATGGCTTTTTCTGTCTCGCTGCCGAAAAGGTGACGGCTCAGAGCGTCAATTTTATGCTGCAGCACGGTCGGGGCATTATTTATGTTACGCTGACCGATGAGCGAATCCGCGAACTCGGTATCCCGATGCTCGCCGAGGAGAACAGCCCTCTGGCAGGTCTTCTTTGCGGCGCCTCATTTTCGGTGAAATTGGAAGGCGTGCATGGCGTATCGGCGCAAGGACGAGCCCACACGATTCAGGCTGCCATCGCGGCTCAAACCAAGCACGAAGACCTAGTCATTCCCGGCCACGTGCAACCTCTACAGGCGCGTAGCGGGGGAGTCTTGGCGCGATCGGGGCGGACCGACGCATCGGTGGATCTGGCGCGCCTAGCGGGCTGCAACCCTGCCGGTGTGATTTGCCAAATCTTGCAAGATGATGGTTCGGTGGCCTTGCTACCATCGCTCGAGCGTCTCGCCGAGGAGCAGGGGCTGAAAGTGCTGACCGTTGCAGGCTTGATCGCACACCGGTTGCGAAACGAGAGCCTGGTTAAGCAGGTCGCCGAGGAAGAGTTTCCGACCCTTCACGGCGGCAAATACAAAGCCATTGTCTACCGCAATGCAGTCGATGGCTCCGAGCATATGGCATTGGTGAAGGGTGACATCAGCACACCCGGGAGCGTCTTGGTGCGTTTGCATTCGGAATGCCTAACCGGCGATGTTTTCGGTTCGGAGCGTTGCGATTGCGGCGATCAGATCCGCCAATCGCTGCGGTTGATCGATCAACAAGGCAGAGGCGTGCTTATCTATATGCATCAGGAAGGGCGTGGCATCGGCCTCACCAACAAGATCAAAGCCTATGCGCTGCAAGACCAGGGTCGAGATACGGTCGAGGCGAATATCGAGTTGGGTTTCAAGGATGATCTGCGCGACTACGGCATTGGAGCGCAAATCCTGCGCGATCTCGGCGTGCAAAAAATATCGCTACTGACGAACAATCCACGAAAGATTTCCGGTTTGGAAGTCTACGGGGTCAACGTCGTCGAGCGCGTGCCGCTCGAGGTGCCGCCGCGCGAAACCAATATTCACTATTTGCGCACAAAGCGGACCAAGCTGGGCCATTTGTTGTCGAACCTGGAAGCCAAGCCGGCGAAGCGCTAGAGTCGTCCCGTTCGTGCGATTTTCAATGGCAAGATCCATCGAAGGTAGAAGTAATGCACAAGGGCTCAAGATCGGCGTGGTGGTGAGCCGCTACAACCAATTCATCACGGAGAAGCTTCTCGATGGCGCTTTGGACGGATTTAAAAGTCATGGTGGAGAAGATGAAAACGTCACGATTATTCACGTGCCCGGCGCGTTTGAAATTCCTTTGATCGTGGAGAAAATGGCCGCCAGCGGCAAGTACGATGCCTTGGTTTGTTTGGGAGCCGTCATCAAGGGCGATACGCCCCATTTCGATTATGTCTGTGATGCGGTTACGCGTGGAATCGGCGATGCGGTTCGAACCTACAAGATTCCCATCGGTTTCGGAGTATTGACGACGAACGACGTTCAGCAGGCGATGGAACGGGCGGGATCGAAGGACGCCAATAAAGGCTACGAGGCGCTGCTCACGGTGGTCGAGATGGTCAACGTCATTCGGCAATTGACCTAGCGCCTGTGATATTCACCGCGAGAATTCAGGGCAACCGATGCCAGAGAATCAACAAACTTTTTCTTCCGGCAGTGCGGTCAAAGGAACGCGACGCAAGGCGCGGGAGCTGGCGCTCCAAGCCTTGTATCAGATCGAGATCACCGGAGATGCCTCGGTCGCCGCAGTCGATCTGTTTCTAGAGCATTTCGAAGGCAACGCAAGAGCCAAGGAGTTCGCGCGCCGATTGGTCTCGGGCGTGGTGAGCCAGCGGCCGGCCATCGATCAGCGGGTCGCACAATGCACGGACAATTGGAAGCTCGCGCGGTTGGCGAAGGTCGACCTTGTCATCCTGCGCATGGCGACGTATGAGTTGGTCTTTTGTCCGGACATTCCCTCAACCGTAAGTTTGGACGAGGCCATCGAAATCGGCAAGCGATTCAGCAGCGCAGAATCGGCGGCCTTTCTCAACGGAGTGCTGGATCAAGTGGCACAATCGAGCGCCGTTAAATCCGAGTAGCAAAACGCATGGAAGAACGATATCAAGCCCACGCCATTGAGGAGAAATGGCAGCGCATCTGGGCTCAAAACCAAGCCTTCCGCGTGAATGAAGACGCCGCCAAGCCCAAGTATTACGTGCTCGAAATGTTTCCCTACCCATCCGGACGCATCCACATGGGCCATGTGCGGAACTATTCCATCGGTGACGTGGTGGCACGTTACAAGCGCATGCGCGGCTTCAACGTGCTTCATCCCATGGGCTGGGACGCCTTCGGTTTGCCGGCGGAAAACGCCGCCATCGAAAGAGGGGTTCACCCCGAGATATGGACGCAAGAAAATATTCTTTACATGAAAAATCAGCTCCAACGCATGGGGCTTTCTTATGATTGGGATCGCGAAATCGCTACCTGCGAGCCCGAATATTACCGCTGGAATCAATGGATTTTTCTTCAGTTTTTTAAAAAAACTTTGGCCTATAAGAGGAGCTCCTTCGTCAACTGGTGCCCTTCGTGTGAAACGGTGTTGGCCAATGAACAGGTGATCGACGGCGCCTGCTGGCGCTGCGATTCCGCGGTAATCCAAAAAGAACTGGAGCAATGGTTCTTCCGTATCACGGATTACGCCGAACAATTACTCGGGGATTTAGAGAAACTCAATGGCTGGCCTGACAAAGTGCTAACCATGCAGCGTAACTGGATCGGCAAATCCATCGGCGCCGAGATCGATTTTCCCCTGGTCGGCTGTGAAAGCGCGCTGAGAATTTTTACGACGCGGCCGGATACGATTTTTGGCGCAACGTTCGTTTCCCTCGCTGTGGAGCATCCGCTCGCGCTCAAGCTTGCTCAAGGGACGCCGCAAGAGAAAGCGGTCGAGGCCTTCATCGAGCGCTTTAAAAACGTGAGCCAGGCGAAGCGCGGGGCGGAGGAAGGCGAGAAAGAGGGCGTTTTCACCGGAGCCTACTGCCGAAATCTTTTTACTGGCGAAAACATACCCATTTATTTGGCCAACTTCGTGCTCATGGAGTACGGCACCGGCGCCGTCATGGCCGTGCCCGCTCATGATCAGAGAGATTTTGAATTCGCCAGAAAATATGATCTGCCGATTCGTGTCGTCATTCAACCGAATGACCGCAAGCTCACCGCCGAAACGATTGCTGAAGCGTACGTCGACGATGGTGTCATGGTGGACAGCGGAGCTTTCAGCGGGACACCCAATTGCCCCGGCAAAGACAAGATTGCCACTCACGCGGAAGAAAAAGGTTGGGGCAAAAAAGCCATTCGCTATCGGCTGCGCGACTGGGGCGTGTCGCGGCAGCGTTATTGGGGCACGCCGATTCCGATCATTTATTGCGACAAGTGTGGTACCGTGCCAGTGCCCGAGGAACAACTGCCGGTCGTGCTTCCGAAGGATGTGCCATTCACCGGTAAAGGCGGTTCGCCGTTGCAAGAGAGCAAGCTCTTCTTCGAGGTTGCCTGTCCCAAGTGCCGCGGTCATGCGCACCGCGAGACCGACACCATGGACACCTTCGTCGATTCGTCGTGGTACTTTCTCCGCTATGTTTCGGCGAGATTTGACAAAGCGCCCTTCGATCCCGAGAAAGGCCGCTATTGGATGGCTGTCGATCAATATATCGGCGGCGTCGAGCATGCCGTGCTGCACCTGCTCTATGCACGCTTCTTCACCAAAGCGTTGCGCGACCTAGGCCTGGCAAAAGTAGACGAGCCTTTCACCAATTTGCTCACCCAAGGGATGGTGTCGAAGGAAACCTATCGCTGTAGCGAGCACGGTTGGCTTTTTCCGACCGAGCTTCTCGGGTCGGAAAAAGACGGTTGGCAATGTCCTCAATGCCGTCGACCGGTGATCAAAGGCCGCGTCGAAAAGATGTCCAAGTCGAAAAAGAATATCGTCGATCCCGAGGACTTGGTCAATCTATACGGCGCCGATACCGCGCGTTTGTTTACGCTCTTCGCCGCCCCGCCCGAGAAAGATCTCGAATGGAGCGATCAGGGCGTTGAGGGCGCTTATCGCTTTCTTACACGGCTGTGGCGGATCGTATTTCAAAATCGTGAACTGTGGGCCAATGCCGCAGCGAATGGCGAAGCATTAGAGCTACCGGCGGAGTTGCGCGACTTGAGGCGCATGATCCATCGGACCGTCAAAAAGGTTTCCGACGATATCGAGAACCGGTTTCATTTCAACACGGCGGTCGCGGCGATCATGGAGCTTTTAAACGCCCTGAGCGCGGCGCTGCAGGGCGGCGGCCGATCAAGTGCGGGAGCGACCGTGATCAAGCAGGGTTTGGAAACCATGATTGTTCTACTCACACCCTTCGTTCCCCACGTGGCGAGCGAGCTGTGGGAACAGACAGGCCACCACGATCGCCTCGATGAGGTTCCCTGGCCACGCTATTCCGAAGAGGCGATCGAGGAAGAGAAACTACTGATCGTTGTTCAAGTCAACGGTAAAGTGCGCGGTAAAATCACAGTTCCAGCCGATGCGACTCAAGAACATATCGAAACCGTCGCGTTGGCTGATCCCAGAGTCCAGGGCTTTCTCGACGGCAAAAAGGTGCAGCGGGTGGTTTACGTGCCACGCCGTTTAGTCAACATCGTTGTGGAGGACTAAAATCGTGCGACATTTTCATTCATTTCGAACCGTTTTTCTTGCGTTTATCCTCGGCGGTGCGACGTTTTCAGTATTTGGCGGTTGCGGCTACCAATTCGTTGGCGAGAGTTCGCTCATTCCCAAGGATGCGCGGACAATATACGTAGAACCCTTCGTCAACCGCAGTCGAGACGTCGGCATGGAAAAAGAATTGACCACGGCCTTGCGAGGGGAATTCTACCGCCGGGGCCAGCTGACGGTGGTGGAAGGTTCCGAGCAGGCGGATCTTATCCTCACGGGAGTTATCCGCTCGATCGAGCGCAATGTCGCATCGGTGAACCGAAAAGACGAGGTGTTGCAATACGAATCGGTGCTCGTCTTGGATGTTACTTTGCGTCGCCGAGAGCCCAATGAAATTCTGTGGCGTGGACAGGGTTTGCGCCTCACCGAAGTGTTCGGCGGATCCAGAGCGGCGGTGGTCACGACTTCGTCGGAATTTCGCACCGGGACATTGAATGCGTCAGATGTTCGACGGATGACCGATATCCAACTGACGGAGGGTGAGCAAAAAGGGACTCGCGATCAATTAATGGAACGCGTCGCCAAAGAACTCCACCAGCGCGTGATGGAGATGTTTTAACGCAACCTGTTGCCACGGCGAGTGGGCTCACGGCAGCCGTCGAACGATTATCCCCTGCTCAATTCCTTACAGCTGAGTGTGAAAGGCGAGATAGCCAGCGTGACGCGGTATTATTCTTGATAATTCCCTTGCTCACGGCCTTCCCGAGCGCCTTGTTGACAGCCTGAATTTGCAGCGTCGTATTATCTCCACTCTTAGACTCGATCGCTTGGCGCGCCTTTTTTATCAAAGATCTAATTCTGGATTTGATTTCACTGTTGCGCTCTCGCGCTTTCAGGCTTTGGCGATGTCTCTTTATGGCCGAAGTGTGGACTGTCACAAAAGAATGCCTCCAAGAATAAGTTCGTTATTTCTAACATCAGCTTTAAAGCGAGTCAACGTTGTCGGCAACGCGTTCGTACAAGGCGCCTGCGTGCGGCGAAGAAGAGAGTTCGAATAAACTCGTTTATGGATTGGAACTCTGATAGGGAGGAACAATATATGCCGTGCAGCCCGCATCGCCCAGCAGTGCGCAAAGCGAATATTTAAAATCGCGCCCTTTTGCGCGAACCGCGAGAGCTCCGACAATTCTCCTTTTGAGTACTTGACAGCTTTGGCACATTTTCCAAAACCAATTGCAACTTACGGAAATTTCGATTGATTTATAGCGGTGAAATTGGGCAATTCGCTGGGCAGCGCTACTTTTAGCCTCGCGGCCGGCACTCCGTCGCGGTTATCAACAAGTTATTAACATTTGTTGTGCGTTTTCTGTTTGGTTTGCGATGGCGGCCCCCATCGGTTGGGGAGACTTGCTGATTCCTGGTGCTATTCGCGAGTCGTCGCTTGCGTCACAACAGGCTCAGAAAAGTTGTCAGGCATTTGTTTTGTGCCGACATTTCGTCAAAAAATTTCGCCGAAATTTTTTCCATTTGTCCATAAAGATTTCTTGAACATGGTCCTGTCGCTGGTTGCAAGGTCGATTGGATAGACGATTTTCCACGCGCCGGCACAAAAGCCGCCGAACGATTCATCCGCATCGAGCAAAATCGCTGCGCGCGGAAATGAAATTTGCTGGCATTTGCGCTTGAAACTCCCTCCGACTTGTGCGATACAAAATTCTTAACAGAGAAAGTTTTGTAAAAGTGTGACGGGAAAGGAGGTGAATCAGGATGGGAAAGAAACTCGTTTTATTGTCGGCAATTACCCTCTTCGCATTTACTCTAACATTTGGATGCGGCAAGAAAGAAGAACCAGCTCCGCCGCCACCACCGCCCGCGCCAGCGCCTGCAGCGCCGGAACCGGCTCCTCCTGCGGGTGATCAGAAGCCAGGTGAGCCTATGAAGGACGCGGCTCCTGCGCCAGAAAAGAAAGAGGAGGCAAAGACCAAGTAAGGATCACTCGGCTTTGCTACGGGTTTTAGCGAACGAAAAAGGGGAAGGGATTAGGACCTTCCCCTTTTTTGCAATTTCGGTCTGTGGTAGTGGATTGTGGCGACTGATTCTCAAATGACCCTCACGGAGCATCTGGAGGAGCTCCGTTGGTGTTTGCTCAAATCGGTACTAGCTGTCGTCCTTGCCTCCGGTATTTGCTATTTTTTTTCTGAATGGATTTTTAGATTTATTGTTGCGCCGCTCCGGCAAAACTTGCAGCCGGGTCAAAATCTGATCGGCACCAGTGTTACCGAAGCTTTTTTTGTCGAGATCAAAGTCGCGCTTTTTGCGGGCGTGATTTTTTCTTGCCCGGTTATCTTCTACCAGATTTGGCGTTTCGTCGCGCCGGGGTTGTCTAGGGGTGAGCGGAAATCGGTGATCCCTTTTGTTTTGTGCGCGACATTTTTTTTTATCGGCGGGGCGTCGTTCTGCTATCGTTTCGTGCTGCCGGTGGCGTTTAAATATTTTATCGAACAGTATGAAACGATGGGCGTAAGCCCGGCGATAAGAATCGGCGACTATTTCACTTTTTTCTTTCGTATGGTGCTGGCGTTCGGTGTGACATTCGAGCTACCGGTCTTTACGTTTTTTCTGGTGCGGGTCGGCGTCTGGGACTACCGTTTTATGCTGCGGTCGTTCCGTTATGCGATCGTCGCTATCTTCATTATCGCGGCGATCTTGACGCCGACTCCGGACGTAATTAATCAGAGTCTCTTGGCGGTTCCGATGCTGCTGCTTTACATTGTCAGTATCGGCGTGGCTTATCTTTGGCGTCGATCAGAGTGACAAAAACAAACTGATTCGGGATGAGGAGGGGTAATGATCTCGTTTGTGATTGCAATTAGCTGTTTGTCGTTGGCCTTTGCGGTCTATTTGGCCCGCCATGTGATTCAGCACGACGTTGGCACGGAAAAGATGCAGGAAATTTCCAACGCCATCAAAGAGGGCGCCGAGGCCTTTTTGTCGCGACAAAACCGGACAATTATCAGTTTGTCAGCCGTTCTCGCAGCGCTGATCTTTTTTCTTTACGCATTCGTGCGGACGCCCAGTCCCGCTGATCCTGCTCCGCCGCTCGAGATGGCTTTTTGGACGACGTTCTCTTTCGTTCTCGGCGCAGCTTGCTCGGTCATCGCTGGTTATATCGGCATGTGGGTTTCCATTCGCGCCAATATTCGCACCGCATCGGCGGTTCGGTCGAGTCTCAATCAGGGCTTGCAAATCGCCATGCGCGGCGGCGCCGTGTCGGGACTGTTCGTTGTCGCCATGAGTCTTTTGGGAGTCGGCGGACTGTACGCCCTATTGGAGGCTTTAGGGCACGATCCGCAAAAGATTCCCTTCACCATTGTCGGTTACGGATTTGGCGCGTCCTTCGTCGCGCTTTTTGCGCAGCTCGGCGGCGGTATTTACACGAAGGCTGCCGACGTTGGCGCTGATCTCGTCGGCAAAGTCGAAGCGGGAATTCCCGAAGACGATCCGCGCAACCCGGCGGTGATCGCGGATCTCGTCGGCGACAATGTCGGCGATTGTGCGGGCCGTGGTGCGGATCTGTTTGAGTCCACTGCCGCCGAGAATATCGGCGCGATGATTCTCGGCGTCGGTCTGTACCCGTTCTTCGGTCTCAAGGGAATCCTGTTCCCGCTGGTTGCACGCGCGTTCGGACTGGTTGCCTCCATCGTCGGTGTCATGGTGGTCAAATGTAAGGAAAACGAAGACCCGATGGCAGCGCTGAACCGGGGCTACTACGTCACCAGTTTGCTGGCCATGGTAGGATTTTTCTTTTCCGCCAAATGGCTGCTCGCCGTGGATCCGGTAGCCCATCCTGAAGCGACCTCGGCTTGGTTCTACTTTTTCCTGTGTGGCGTCATCGGTATCCTAATGGCGCAAGCCTTCGTGTACATTACACAGTACTACACAGAATCCAAATACCGTCCGGTCAAAGCGATCGCCGAAGCATCACAGACCGGTCCGGCGACCAATATCATTGCGGGTGTTGCCGTCGGCCTCGAATGTACGGCGATTCCAGTCATCGTAATTTCGATTGCCATCATCGCTTCCTATTATCTTGGTGGCATGAGCGGCGTGCCGCATGCCGGTCTGTTCGGCACTGCGGTCGCAACCATGGGCATGTTGGGAACCGCTGCATATATCTTGGCAATGGACACCTTCGGTCCGATTACGGACAATGCCGGTGGGATCATCGAGATGAGCGGGCAACCGGAAGAGGTCCGGCAAAAAACTGACCGGCTCGACGCGGTCGGCAACACCACCAAGGCACTCACCAAGGGTTACGCAATCGGGTCGGCGGCGCTTGCTGCATTTTTGCTGTTCTCCGCTTACCTCGACGAGGTGCACCACTATGGCGCCAAGCTTGAGTCGGTCAATATTGCCAAACCGGAAGTCTTCGTCGGCGGGCTCTTGGGTGCGACGCTGGTGTTTCTGTTTTCGGCTCTGGCGATCCGCGCAGTGGGCAAGGCGGCTTACTATGTCATCAATGAAGTTAGACGGCAGTTCAAAGAAAATCCCGGCATTCTTCAGGGAACCGCCAAGCCTGACTACGCTCGTTGCGTCGATATCGTTACCGTCGGCGCGCTCAAGGAGATGATTCTGCCTGGCTTGATCGCCGTCGGGACACCGATTGCGGTGGGTCTGATCTTCCGTCTTTTGGGCGTCGGCGCGGAGGCCGTAGCGGCTCTGCTCATGGTTGGCACCATCGCCGGCATTTTGATGGCGACTTTCCTTAATAATAGCGGCGGTGCTTGGGATAACGCTAAGAAATTCATCGAGACCGGCGCTTACGGCGGGAAAGGCTCAGAAACCCACAAAGCCGCAGTCGTTGGCGACACGGTCGGTGATCCTTTCAAAGACACCGCCGGTCCAAGCCTTCATGTGTTGATCAAGCTCTTGAGCACGATCACTTTGGTCTTGGCACCATTGTTTGTGTAGACGCACTTCAACATGGCACCGTGCACAAGGCCTTCCGTAATGGGAGGCGTTCGCATTTTCTGCTCCTGACAATTATGCTAAGAAATTAATTCGACCACTGTCGATACGCCCGGGTGGTGGAATTGGTAGACACACGGGACTTAAAATCCCGAGGACCCTGACGGGTCCGTGCCGGTTCGAGTCCGGCTCCGGGCACCAAATTCAATAACTTAGCGCCCGTTTTGCTCAGGTCCTTAAGTCTCGCGTTTCTCATATTGTAGCTTATCTGTAGCTTAGGCTTTTAGCCGCGGTTCGTTACCACGACTTTTCTGGCTTTCTCTGCTTGCTCTTGGACATACTCCGAGCGTCTGCGCGCCGCTTCTCTTAGATCGTTCGGGCTCACGATGTTATATCGATCAAAGACGCTTCGCGTCTTATGACCCGAAATCATCATTACCACTCTTTCGGGTGTACCAGCTCGTCATGTCTCGGATTCCTGTCCGGCGGAAATCGTGAAAGAATTTGCCAGCGTATTTTTTCGCTTTTTCCCCTTGCGCTCTACCTCGATCATTTGACCTAAGCCAACGGCTATGCATGCGTTGTGCCAAACGTCGCGGATGTCACCGCGCTTTCCGCCAATAACCCTCCCATTGCGATGGAAAACATACTGACAAAGCAGGATGGGGGAGTGTCCGGGGATCGCGACTACCTTCCGCCGCTCCCATTGTGCCTTGATCGTTTCCAGCAACGCACCGTCCATTGCGATGACCCGACCTGCGTCGTTTTTGTCGGTTCCGACTTCCAACCGGATCTCTTCCGCCTGCAAGTCTATCTGGCTCCAGCGAAGCGACAGGATCTCTTCTTTGCGCCATCCGGTATAGTAGGCAAACGTCACGACCGGCTTGAAGTAGTCGGGGCAGGCATCGCGCACAGCGACAAATTCGGCATACTCAAAAAACCCGCTGCGCACGTTGTCTTCTTTGAGTTGCGGAATATAGGGCTTGCGGACGATCTTCTCGGCCTCGATACCCAAGTTATAGGCGCGCTTTAGGAATGCCAGCTCGCGGTTGATCGTGGCGTTTGCGGCGCCCTCGGCCTGGCGTTGGGCAATAAACTTCTTGATCGAATCGCCCTTGACGGCGTGCGCCCTTGCGTTAACGAAAAAGCCCTTGATCCGCTTGGCCGATCGCTCCGCCTTGTCCAAGCTATCTTGCTCATTGACCTTGTAATCGGTCACGACATCGTCGGCCAACTCAGCGACGGTGACCTTCTCCGCGTCAGGTCCAATGAAATGGCCCGTCACGATTTCGCCCATCCGCTTCTTGAGTAATTTTCTGGCGTCGGATTCTTTGTCCGATCCGCTCGACTCGCACACTTTTTCCCCATTGTTGGAATAGGTGACCCAGTAGATACGGCCGCGGAGATATATACCGCCGTCGCCTCTTTTTCTTCTCGCCTTCATTTTTTCACCCCCTTTCGGCGATGTTCCTTGAGCCACGTTTCCACGGCTTGGGTTAGCGCCTCGTTCATACTGATACCCGCTTCGATCGCCGCTATGCGCAGCGCCTTATGGGTTTCAGGGTTAAGGCGAAATAAAGTTGCTTTCATTCTCGTAACCTCCCTTCTGATTTGCTTCATGCTAATTTGATAGCATGATAACAGAAGGGCGGTCAAGCGCTATTTTTTTTCTCCAACCATTTTTGCAGTGCCGACGGCGAAAACTTCCAATACTTGCCGAGTCTAATGGATGGTATCTCTTTTTTCTTGGCTTGCTGATAAATCTGGCGTTCAGTCTGGCCCAAAAGCTCGGCCACGGTCTTGGCGTCAAGTAACTTCTCAAGGCCGGGCGTTGTATCGGCCTGCTTTTTCAGCTCCGCTTTGACCGCGTGGAGCTCTTGCAAGCCGGTTAGAAGAAAGTCCTCCAGCTTTTCAAGCCGTACCATGATGTCGGGTCCGGCTCTCAGCGGCAGAATCTTTTTTGCCGGCTCGCTCATCAGTCTGGGTCTAAGTCCGAGAGTACGGAGAGTTCCGGCTTCGCTTTCACGACTGGCGCCGTTAACCCGACTACTTCGCCACCGGCACGTTCAGCAAGGTATTTAATGCGCCCTTCGATCGCGGCTATTATCCGCCGCACATCCTCACGAACAATACCGATTGCGGTGAGCCGCCCTCGGTACTCGGAAATAAAAACCTGGCGTTTGCGCTGGTCAATCCGATCCGTGTACGGCGGCGTAGTTAACGATTTGAACGTGACTTTTTTGATATCCTCGATGACAAGCTCCAGCTCCTCAGGCTTTCGAAAGTTCTGAAGCTCCTCGATCCATAAATTGAGTTGGCGATCCTGAAAGATTCGCCCTTCATATTTTTTCAATAACGGCGCGATCTCTTCACCACGGAGTTGTTTCAAATCCTGAATATGGCCACGGGCTTGATCTATAGCCGGCGCCAACTCCTCAAGGAAACTTTTTACTTCCGCGGCCTCATTCGCCAGGTTCAGGCTTTTCGTCGTGCTGATTCGGTCCAGTGGATTTTCAAGTCTCATAGTTTCCCCTTTCCGATCTCGGTCAACAGTTTGGCCACGGCCGCGTCTGCTCCTGGGCTGAGATTGGCTCGAGCGGCGACAGCCTTTATGGCGTCCTCGGAACCAAAAAAACGCAGCGCGGTGTTTTTGAGAATCTCTATATTCTCATCGTAATTGCCGCCGTAGTCTGGGTCGGAACGTAAAATTGCTTCCGTCTGCTGAATCATTTCCCGCTCGGTCGCTGCTTGCGCCTGCAGCAGCGTCGCGCCGCCCTCTTGCGGTTGTCCTTGCGGCGTTGCGGGTTGCTGCCCCTTCATCGCCTCCGTTTGCCATTCGGCGAGGAGCGTGGAGTTGTTGGAAGGATCGTACGTCTGGCCGGCGTATGCGCGATCCATGAGTTGCTGTCGATAAGCGAGCGCAGCGTTCTCGCCTCTGTAAAAAGCCGCATGCTGCGGATGCGCCGGGTTTGTAACTAGTTCGTGTAACTCGGCTGCTGCAGCTGGATCGGTTGGGTTTGTGTCGTCGAAATTCATAATCGTTCACCTCCAATCATTTTTGCTGCGCATGCTTCTACGGAGTCGCGTCGTCCCTGGACTCGATCCATCCGCCTTCACTGGGAGCGGTGGGACTCATCGGCCGTTGGAATCGCACTACGACATGGCCATTGAAGTCGACGCCGACATGTCCTTGTATCCAAGCATGAGACGCCATGCGCGTCTTTATAAGATTAGCAGCTGTAATTTTTCCCTCTTCAGTATCGGGGAAATTGGCCATGATTTTTTCTCCATTCTCCTCTGTCGTTAAAGTTAAGTTTGCCGCCTGCTCATCACGCCGCCCGTATTTCCGCCTCCACGCCGCAAAGACGCAGTTGCTCGATTTTTTCGTCAACGATGTTCTCGATCCATAAACCGTGACGGCCCGAGTTTTTGGCCGAGATGAAAGAGGTTAATTCTGCCAGCGTGGCAGGCACAAACTTAGCCGGGTCAACGATCGTGACGCATGGCACCGCGATGGTACTCCTGACCTGACGACACCCAATCCGGCGATCGCCGATGAAAAGGTATTCCGCTCCGAAGATCGGGAGGTCCGAGGCGACGATTACCGGACCGATAGGACATGGCGCCACCTGCCTGCCGATCAGCTCCGCCTTCTCCTGCACTCGCGAGCCCGAAAAGACACGCAGCACGTCGGCAGCGGTGATGGCGCGCTTTTCAGCCGCAGACTTCCGGTATTTTTCAATCACGTCAAACGGATCGTTTTTCATTGATCGCTTCCTTGCTTACGGGATAACAGATAACACTTTGACCCCTATAAAATGGCCTAGTTATGTGTTATCTGTTATCCCCTGGGAGAACATATTCGACCCACGGCCTTTGGTGCCCAGACCCCATTGTTTCTTTACCCTCGATCAGCTGTCCGTTCTTGACGAGTGACTGGATAACCCGATTCAAGACGTCGCCGTCTATCCCAAATTTGTAAACCCGCTGTTGGAGGTAACGGCGGTAGATTCGTTTGTGCTTTCTTACTATTCGGAGAACCACGTTTTCGGCCTTGCTAAATGCCGTGTGACCCACTTCGCTGAACGCGTCGAGCGCGACCGACTGTAGCCACTTTCCGATCGAGATCGCAGTTACGAGACTGCCGCAGGTAAGCTCGGATTCTTTTTTTATTGCCGAATAGACTAAGGCGATCTTTAGAATATGCTCATCAATGCGCGCCGTTAGTTGCTGTTCCCGCGCGCTCCAATCTTGCCGAGCCGTTTTCCATCCGACATAAAACTCTCCCCACAATGCTTTCGATTCATCTGTCCAGGTAAAACGGTGATCGTTGTAGTGACTGGCAATGTCCTTAACGGCCGTCGTGAATGGTTCCCATTGGTGAGCCTCTGGCGGGCAAGCAATCGCCTTCCACGATCGGGGTTTCCCCGTAATAGTGAGAAAGCGGTTCAAAAAACCACCATTGATTTCGCGTTCGCCGAGTAGATCCTGGACATACTCCAGCGGCGTGGCAGTGATTAAGGAGAGAAAAGGCTTTGTGATTATGGTCGATTCTTCACCGTGCCGATCGAGTGATTCATGGGCTGGGCAATAATACAAAGACCCCAGACGTGGAATGATGTCGCCAGCACCCGTGCGCCTAGTAACGCCGAGCAGCGAACGCAATTCATCAAGGTGCGCTAAAGTTTTGGCACCTTCGCACCTACCCAGTGAATCAAAAATCGCTTCACTCGATTGAATCCCGTGTAATACGTGCACGCTATCTGTCAGTCCGAGATGGAAAAGGGCTTCTTGAGAGAAGTCTAATGCGGTGCTTTTGCGATCGTCGCCCGTTTGGCCGGCCATCAAACCATAAAAATTCGGATACAATGAACGCGGGTTTCTGATTACAACGGAACGCCCGAGAGCTAAGCCGATTGTTTCTAGGCACGAGAGCCAGAGATATTCTTCAGGAGATTCGGTCGCGGGGCATACGATATCGCGCCAGATAGAAAAAGCCCCTTGCCATGCGTCTTTTTCGGGAAAACAAACTGGCGCGTCTTTGACCGGTTCATTTTCCTCGTCGGCCGGATAACAGTTAACACCTAAGTCGTTTTGCTGACTGGAGTTATCTGTTATCTGTTCTCCGGCGACATCTTCAGCGGTAAAAAGTTTTGTCGCCTTGATAAGCGCGATCAATTCTTCCTTGGCGCGATTGGCGTGTTTCGCGACATAGTCTGTTACATCGCCCTGCTCGGGCACGTCGGGTAATTTAACGAGCCTGACTTGCTCCTCTACAGACAAGAGCGATGTTGCGATCTTCAAAGCATGAAGGCGGCCCGCCTCGTCGTTGTCGCCAATGACCGCAACGTGCTTATCTTTGAAAAATTGATTGTAAGAATCGTCCCACTTGCCGGCGCCGAAAGGGTTGGTAGTAGCTACGAGCCCGAGCTTTCGCAGCGTTTCAACATCCTTCTCACCCTCAACAATGATGACAGTCTTCGACTTGATCACTGCTGGTAGCTTGTAGGGAACGCGCCGGACGCCCTTGACTCCCCAAATGAAAGCCCCAGATTCATAGCGTTGGGCCTTGAAGTCCTTCAAAGCTGTGCGGCAAACACGAAACAGCGGATTCCCATTCTCGTCGTGGTATGTGTACGTATCGACAACAGGATCGTAGTTCTTATCGTGGCCGTTGCCGTTACCATTCTCGATAAATAGGTCGCTCATTGTGAGACCCACAGCTGCCAAGACCGATTCGGTCTCGCATCCGGCATGACACATAACGAGGATGTTTCCGTCCTTTTCGCTAATATGAAGAGATGGCTTCTTGTCATTGTGCGCGGAGCATTTCGCCGAACAGCCGTCGCCCGATTTGCGCACTCCTTCAAAATGAGAAACAAATTCCTCGAGCGTCATGACGGTTGATCCTTTACCCAGTGAAACGGATTATCGCTATGCGTTATCGTGGCGCCGAGTTGCTTAATGACCAGGTTGGCAATGTCGATCTTGAGACAATCGGGGCAGGCTTCACCGTCAACGTCGATCTTGAGATGCATCGATGACGAATCTTCAACGCTGCCTTCATAAAAAGTCGTGAGTACGAGATTTAATTTCATGCGCCTCGGAGCTCCCGAAAAAGCTCAAAGCAGCGCTCGACCGCCGCCGACGAAATCTTGCCGTGACAGAAATCCAGGATCAAACGGCGCTTAACGCGCTGTGTCATGAAGGGGCTTAGGGATTTACTAGAGCGTGGTGCTTGGGTGAATTGACTTTGTCTACGTTGTTTTGCTAATGCAGTCATGGAAAAACTTTTGAGGGTCGCGTCGGCGTGTCTGGCAAGGTTCGCCGCCGGCCCTTTTTTTTATTCAGGCCTTTTCTTCCGACAGGACGAGGGCGACTACTTCTGCCAGACGAACATCAATTTGATCGACCAACGGCCGGATCGTTTGCCAAGCCGCGAAATCGAAGTCTTCTTCGACGTCGGAATTGGAGATAAACTCGATACGCTCGACACGGGCTGGGTTGATATGAAGCACAATCATATTTTCGTCCCCCTTCATAAACCAAGGGCGGACGAGACCGTCAAAACCCGCCAACTTTTTTTGAAATTTTAAAAAGATTTTTAATTCCCCAACGAAATCGGGGAATTAGGGTTTAGGGAGAGTCTTTCGAAGGCTTGCGATAAGGCGTTCGGCCGTGCGGTATGGTAGCCCGACTTTCTCGGATGCATCTTAGGATCGTTGAACCGGGGAGCGCCTTTAAGAACGCGACGCCCTTCTCCCCTGCGCGCTTTTCTGCGAGCCTATACGCCCGCGCAGATAAAAGAACGTCCGCCCCCGGTTGATCAAAACGGCTAGTATGCAACTCGCTTTCGATATCCGGTGCCCACTCATCGAGAATTCGTTGCTGTCTAGCCATCGTTTCCCATTCATTGCGCCGATGACTTCGGGCCTGTTCGGGAATGTGTTCCTTCTCCCCCGACAGAACGGGGACCGCCTCGCGCAAGAAGGCCATTTTCCCATCGCGCCAAGCTCTCGCCATTGGACCCTCCCAAAATTCTTTCTCGGGGGGCAACATCTCGATATACGGCGCGCCGGGGAATTCAGGAAGCGGCGTTGAGAATTCCGCGCCCGACATGCTTTGCGGCGACCAGAAGTCGGACCCCGGCTTTCGCCACAGCTCGCCGATCGCGCCCAGTTGCGATTTGATATCGTCGTTGCTTTGCCTAAAGGACCATCGACTTTTGTTTTTGATTACCGTGGCGATCTCTGCCTCGCGGTCCAACCTACTCCAATCGATTAGAATCATTTCCGATGTAAATGGCTTGTCTTCCATCCTCGCCGCGAACTCGTTGTCGAAAAAAGATTTTTCGAGTTTCAAATCTGTAAGTAGCGTAATCAGTCCACGGTGAGGATAAGTGCAATATGTTTCGTAAAGTTCTCTCATCCCTACGCTTTGGCTCCATTCAAGAATTTCAGGAAGGGAAAGATAACCCTTTTCCGCTATCGGCGCGGGTTGCCATCCGCGTCGGAACATAACCGCCGAACTCCTGAGCAGGAGCATGTAGGACGTTTGAACTTCCAAGACGCGGCGAAGGAAATCTAACCCGAGAAAATCGACGGGACTCAGCCATTCGTAATCCGTTTTTGGCCTTGGGGATGCCGCGACGATATCAAGAATTTCGGCAAATTCTTTTTTCTTTGTGCCGGTGGAATCGAGTGATTTTTCGAAGCTCATCTTCAGGCTAGGCCCCCAAGAAAAAAGCCAAGCGTAAACGTAAGACGAAGTGAGGCGCCGACAACTCGATCATCACGACAGAAATTTATACTCACATCGCGCTCAGGAAAGTTAAGACGGTGCACGCTAACACGCACCCGCGAGCGTAGGAGGAGGGGCTATCTATGGACTTCACCATCGGCGGCAATTTTAACGGCTGCATGCAGAGTCTTGATCAACAGCTCGGCACCGAATGGCTTACGCAGGAAAGCCGCTGCCCCGTTTGCCAGCGCTCGTTCGCGAACGTTCACTTCATCGTGCCCGGTGATGAAGACGATGGGGAACCGGTTGCCGCGTCTTTTGAGCCGTTCTTGCACATCGAGACCGTTGAGGCCCGGCATCTGCACGTCGAGGATGACGCACTCGAACCGTTCAGCCGGCATGGCTTCGATATGGTCAATGAACTCTTGGCCCGAAGCGAAAGTGGCGGCCTCCATTCCCATTGAGCGCACGAGCCGTTTTATAGCGTGACAAACGGACTCATCATCATCCACAACGGCAATAAATGGTTTGCTCTTGCGGGTCATCTGAAGTGAGACTACACCAACCTATTCCACGAATGCTATCTATTATTGGACGAAGCTGCGACGGACTGCATCCTCGAGCCTGGCAAGGGCTCTTTCGATCCTGTCGATGAGCATGGACATCGACCGAGTAAAACTCCTAAATACTCCTGCTTCCTGGCCAGACTGGCTATATCGAAGGTCGGTAAAAAACCTATCTTTCAGTATATTGCTTTCTTTATTTTCCTGCTTTTAGCGTAATTGTTACCAAAAGTCGCAAGAGACGCCATGAATACAACGACTAGCGCCCCCGTTGACCGGCTTGTTAACAGCAGCAACAGAGGGACATCAAATGTCCCTCAAAGGGGAAGAAAAGTGGACTAAGCCAGCCTTCGTGCGATTGGTCGCAGAGGAGTGCTGGCTTTGTTTTTTTAGCGTAAGGCCGATTTTGGATACCCCATGTTAGACCTGCTTTTCATATCAACCCAAATACAAGCAGAAAGGAGGTGAGAAACGATGAAGGCGATTAAATTGGAGATCGAGACGGTGGAAGGCGTACAGCCCGGCACGATTACATTGGAGATCGAGACACTGGAAGAGCGGATCGCGCCGAGCCAGCCGCCAGGCCTGCTGGGCTACGAAGGTCAGCCGGGCAACCAGGGCGGAGATGTCCATAATCCCTAGCTCGTAGCGGGAAGAAATGGAAGCCCTGCGCGCAAGGTAATCAGTGGCCTTGCCTCTTCAGGGGGTGAGATTATTCATGATATCCGAAAGTCCAAAGCATCGAGACTTATCTTTAGGCAATCCGCTGCCCAATCAAGAATCGTTTCTCGTGTATCGCGGAGTTGCTGGGCACGGGAAGGGACTATCTTGGACTTTATCGCTTGAGAAGGCCCAGTGGTTCGCAACTCGTTTCGGGCTACGAGACCTCGCTGTGTCATCAAGTTAGAATTTCTAGGCGGGACATTTTTCTGTTCGTCACCGATCGAGGCGAGAGCGAAATAATCGGGTGGCCTCTCTACCGTCCAAGGAAGGTGATCGCCAATGTTGAGGCGACTACTTCGCGCAGTATTTTCCCCGCGCCGTTATCTCCGGCTGAGGAAAGCACGGCGTCGAGTTCTGGCGTCGCAAGGGCGGGCGCTTGATCGATGGCTGGCGTCTACTGGCGGGGCTCATAAGTTTTTCTCCACGCACTGGACTGAGCCGATGAAGATGCAGCAGGAGCTAAAAGGAAAGTGGCGACGCCGTCGGTGAATGGTTTTGGTCAAGGTCAAGGCGAGATCGTTAATCCTGGGGCAAATGCAGAAGCCGTTTTTCTCGGGATTGTGCTCTTTCTGTAGACTGTGCGCCTTTTGGTTAGCGGGCTTGATCGGACGGCCTGCATCCGAACGAGCTGCGGATCGATGTCGAGGTGGCGGCAGATCCATAGAAAACTTCCCTCATCCTCGGATATAGACAAAATCCACGACCGCGCGCGTCGTTGAACATAACATCGCTCATAGGGATAGCACGGGAATATCTCGCCACGGCAATCCGCTAACGCGCGCAGGACCACTTGACACCCAACCGGCGCTCGGGCGGCGTTTCGCTGCAGCACTCGTCGAGATTAATCGGCGGGATGAACACAGCCGCATTAATAATTTAAGTTTGTTTTGCTCACAACAGGTTGATCGCGTTCTTCATCGGGCTGCCAGTTCGTCAGCACCTTTAACGGTTTGCCTGCATTCTTGTCGAATGGCTGAATTGACGACACCAGAAGACTAAACGCGTTGGCGACGTGATACCAGATAGTTCTTTTCTCTCGCCGTTCACTCTCGTAACTCCAGCGGCCGGAAAGCGCTTCAATCAACAGTTTGGCGCCGGTCGGATCAAGCTGGAGTGCGGGTTGAAACTTTCCGGGTGTGGCCTTGCCGATCAGATCCAGCACATGATCGCGCCGGGCCGGCCACTCACTGAATGAATGATCCCAGCACCCGCCTAGCGTCTCGTGCACGATGTCGAGAAATTCCCAGTCCGGTTTGTCGTTAACTTTTTCATAGGTGCCTAACAAAAGTTGCTGGTCATGTAGCGCCCAGCGTGCGTTATCGGCAATCCAGGTTTTGATGACTGTTTCAAGATGACGACGAAGTCGCATGCCTTCGCTTGCGAATGCCGCCAACACGCGAAGAGACCCATCAGGTGTTTGTTGTGCGACCACGGTTGCCGGCACGTCGACAAAAGTTTGACCGATGTAGATCGGCACCTGCGGATATGGAATCAAATGTTCCTTGGCAATATGAAGAGCCCGATTGAAGCCACGAGCGGCGTTTTTTCCCATGTCCCCACGGTGTTCCATCGCGGCGCAACACGCCATCGCCAGCGCGACAATAGCGTCGATCTTCTTCGATGCTTTCTCTTTGGCGATGCGCCAGCCGCGGGGATTCTCAACGGCCACGGTGCTGAGTGCTTGCTGTCTCAACTCATCCGACGCATAGAGCACAAGATTCTGGCCGTTTAACAGATCGAATAGCGTTTGCCCCATGAGCGTGCAATTCGCCTGCGTCTGGGGAAACTCGCGGATCGGCAGGCCGGCCGCCTGTAGCGTCGTGATCGATCGATGCATCTGGAACGGGTCGCTCAAAACTTCTACCAGGTCCGACTGATCGTTTAAGCCGGTGAGATCTTCTTCGATGGTTGCTTCCAGGTCCAAGGGCTGCGTTGGCGTCGGCTTCCAGATTCGATGCGAGACAAGAATCAGCTTCTCGCCGTCATCATCCCAGCGGACCGCCACACGGGCGGCGTTGTCGTGCTTGATGCCGGCGTCGATACCGACGTAAAGCGGCTCGCGGCTGGTGATGCTCGGATGATGGGCGTGATCAACGCACGGATCCCACATTTCCGGCGTGATAAACGTCTCCTCGGCCGTCGCCCAGCGGTTTTCATGAAGGCGCAGATACGTCCCCGGCCGTAGCGTCTTTTTTTGACTGTCGTAGTAGGCTTGAGTCTGCCACGGCATTCTCGGCTCGTGATCCCAGTAAGCAAAGATGCGCGCTTCGCGGTTGGCATAGATCGGCAGATCGGGATGAATGCGCTCGCCCTGCCCCTCGGGATGCTCATCGCTGCCGACGACTTGCTTGTAGAGATCCAGGAGCAGCTCGCTCTCGCCCTCGAAGCCGGCATAGGTCGTAATGAACCGGATGGAGTTCCTACGTGTGGGGACAGGGGTTAACTCTTCCCACAAGCGCCGGCTCGACTCGCTGGTATACGCCCAGAGCTCATCATACGAAACGAGCCCATGATTGGAGCCAGCGGCGCCGGCATAGTCGCCGCTGATCGCCGTTACCGTGGTACCGTTGGCGAGGAAGATAGTTTTTGTCTGCGGTTCGGCTTCCGCTTTAAGCTCGGGATTGTGCGCGATGATGCCTTCCATCGTCTTATAGACACGCGCGAGGGTTTGCTCCAGGTCATTGGCGAGGACAAGAATTTCATTGGGCGGCTCTTGAGTGAATCCCCACCAGAGCGTCAGCGCGCCGTTTAAGGTGGTCTTGCCGCTCTTCTTGACGCACGAATAGATGATCGTATCCCACGGCAGCCGGCCGTTACTGTCAAAGGCAAAGGCAAGGCGGAAAATGTCGCGCTGTTCGTCTGTGAGCTTGAAGGGCTGGCCCAGCTCGTTTTTCTTGATGAGCTTATCGATAAAGGTTATCGGTGAAATGATTTTGTTCATAAGCTATAATATTGCAATGTTTTGGGTCGTTCTCGTGATCGTGGCTATTGGGCTCATTGCGTGGTTTCTCAACGCCATCGGATAAATTCTCCCTTTTTCAGAAGGCTCGCTCCAACATTATCGGTGAAACAATCGGCTTCATTAGAGTCCTTTAAGTGCTGGCTGCAATTCGTGAAGCGCCAAAAGATGGAGAAACGCTTCCATGGCGCCCGGTAAGGTCTCCCAGTGATGATGGCTAAATGAAGCAGTCTCTTTGGAAACACAGAGCAAGTGAAAACCGCCTGTTAACGGCTTGTCGGGATAATTCTGTTCCCAAAGGTTACCGTAGGCGGCTAACTGGAGCAGCATCTCAGGGTAAACTCGATCGGAGGTTTTCCAGTCAACGATGGAGAGTTGCCCATTAACGGATCCAACATAGTCGACAGTGCCACAATATCGATGCCGCTCAGAGACTAAACGCGTTTCCGTAAACAGCGGCAACAGGGTCACCGTTGTCCGCCAGGCAAGGAAGTTATCAAAGCCGCTTCGGACCTTCAGTAGCGTGTCAGCGTCACAGCTTGAAGTGTCATAGAATGCGCCCCTTAAATGGGCGTCGATCATTGCGTGACAGAGAGCACCGGCGCGACGTGACCGATTTCATTTTGCGGACCCACCCAATATCAACGAAGGGACCCACCTGATTTCACGGAAGGGGACCCACCCAATATCAGGTGGTCCCCTTGGTTTTCTGAGCGAAGCGGCGAACGATGTTACCTTGGCCGGCTGGAGGAGGATCCAGTTGATGGCCAAAGAAAGGACCAGCGTTCGTATGCAAACTCAGATCAAGATCATGTCGGCGCAGGGGCACTCGATTCGCAGTATCGCTCGGGTGCTTAAACTTTCACGCAGGACCGTACGGAAATATTTAGAGCCGGCGACGCAGCCGCCGAGTGAGAACAGCGGTTGGGAGCAGAAGATAGACTGGGACTATGTGCGCCAGGAAGTCTACGGCAAAGGGACCACGGTCAAACAGATCGGGCAGGAGGTGGCCCCCGATATCGCCTATGTAAAGTTCTGGCGGGTGTTTCGGGAACAGACTGGCCTGAAAGCCAGTCCAGAACAAGTGACCATTCGGCTTAATCACAAGCCGGCGGAAAAAACCCAGGTCGATTTCTGCGACGGTGTTTTTATCACTGAGCGAGACAGCGGCAAGAAAATCCTGACGCAGTTTTTCTTGGGCGTCTTGCCGTTTAGTTCGTACACCTTTGGGGAGTTTGTCCTCGATCAGAAGCTTGCCACTTTCATCGGGGTGCAACAGCGCATGTTCGCTTACTTTGAGGGGGTAACCCCGTACCTGGTGGTGGACAACCTCAAGAGCGGCGTACACAAGGCCGATTTGTACGATCCTGACGTTAATCCGACCTATTGTGACTTTGCCAATCACATGGGCTTTGCGGTGCTGCCGGCTAGGCCTTACAAACCCAAAGACAAGGGCTCGGGAGAATGTCACATCGGTGTGATCCAGAGAGGTTTTTTTCAGGAAGTCCGTAACCGGGTCTTCTATTCGCTTGAAGAACTTAATGAAGCGGTGCGCCATTACCTTGAGCGGTTAAACCACCAGGTGATGAAAGATTATGGGGTGAGCCGGGCTGAGCGTTTCAAGGAGGAGAAAAAGCAGTTAAAAGCTCTGCCGCCCTCTCCCTTCGAGTTAAGCGAGTGGCGGCGCGCCAAAGTCCATCCCGATTGTCATGTCCAGGTGGAGAAAAACTTTTACTCGGTTCCCTTTGTCTATGTCGGTCAAAACGTCCGAGTCCGGCTCACCGACAAGATGGTGGAAGTCTTTAGTGAAGACAGCCAGCCCCTCTCGGCTCATAGCCGATTGACGGGGATCGGCAAGCTCTCCACCTACGATTCCCATTATCCCGAGAAAAAACTCAGCGTGGCGCGCTTCGAGGTCCATCACGCCAAAGAGCAGGCCCAAAAGCTTGGCCCGCACGTCGAGAAGCTGGTCGACCAACTGCTCTCAACCGACTATCCGCTGCGTCACTTAAGGCGGGTGCAGGGCATTGTGCGCTTAGCCAAGCGCCATCCGATCACCTCCGAGGCTTTAGATCATGCCTGCCAGCGGGCGCTGAGCTTCAACAAGACACGGCTTAGCTACATCAAAGACTGCGCGCTTTTCTTTGTAACTCACGGCCAAAGGCCCACGCTCATCGCTCCCAGCCGTCAGGCCGATACCGTCCATCTCCATCAGCTGTTGATTCACAACGAAACGGAGGAGGAGATTTTATGAGCACAAGCTTTTTTGGTTCTAAAGTTTTACCAGCCAGAAAAAACGGCCGCCGTATTTGCCCCATAAACGACGATCCCACTTCGGCCTATACCTGGGCTACCCCCCAAAACAGTCTTTTCACCGGGAGGTTCTCATGATGCTCGATCAAGTGAAAAACCTCTCGTACCAGATGCGGCTGTTCGGCATTCATGAAGCCTGCGATCGAAGAGCCTCTGAGGCTTTATCCCAGCAGCTCCATCCCCTGGAGTTCTTACGACTGATGCTCGAAGAGGAACTGTTATCGCGTAAAGACCGAACCGCCAAGGCGCTTGTGACCAAGGCCCGATTCCGTTTCCGCGCCGATCTGGAGGACTTGGACTTAGCCTTCCACAAGGATCTGACCAAAGCCAAAATCAAAGAGCTCTCGGAGCTCAGCTTCTTCCATAACCTGGAGAATCTTTTGATCCTGGGCAAAACTGGCTTGGGCAAAACTCATCTCGCCATCGCTCTGGGAAAACGGCTGTGCCAGGAAGGCCATCCCACTCAGTTCTTGCCGGTTAACTTTCTGTTCGAAGAAATCCAGGCCGCTAAGGCCGCCGGTCGTTATCTCAACTACGTGCGCAGTCTGATCAAGGCCAAGGTTTTGATCCTCGATGACTTGGGCCTAAGAAACTACACTCACGAGGAGGCCACTTCCCTGATGGACATTCTCGAAGAGCGTTACCACAATGCCCCCCTCATCGTTACCTCTCAGGTCGAGCCCCAGGGTTGGCTCAAGCTGTTTGAAGATCCGGTGATCGGCGAAGCCATTGTCGACCGGTTGATCCACCCCTGTCAGAAAATCACTTTGAAAGGAGAGAAGTCCTATCGAGAAAAACTCTCGGATAAAAAGCCCGGTTTGAAAAACTAGGGAGCCTTAATGTAAACAAAGACCAAAAGCGCTTCGTCGCTTCGCTCCGCCCAATTCAGTGGTCCCCTTACTTGAAATCGGCTGGGGCCCTAAAGTGAAATCGAACAGCGAGCTGCAGCGGCGGAGACGTCATGATAATGCTTACCGTCTAGCCCACACCGGTTCGCCCAACGCATAAGGGGCTCTTTATTCCAGCCTAAATTTTTCGAGATGATGTCGGTGACGCGGGGATAAGGCTCATTCACGGGGAAGCATCTCAACAAAGACCTCGCAGGCCCTCTCTTCTCCTAGCGTGGCCAAGAGGGACACCGCCCTGCGGATAATCGAAGCGTGCTGCTTACATTCATCGGAACAGAAACGCCGCGGCTTCATCACCAGGCCCGTTTGTTGAAAGCGGACATCGCACAAAGGACTTGCACAAGCCTCGGTGAGACTTTCGTCTTCCTTCAACGATGCCATTCCTACATCGTGCACTATGGCTAGATCGTACGATCTCACTTAATGCGGCCCTTTACCTTGCCGTGCTGTCACATCCTGCTCATTTCCATCGTGCACGATTGGGGCGGCATAAAAGTTTCTAAAAATGGATTTCCATTAAGAGGCAGATACAAACCCATACCTGCGACGAGGGGGTGGCATGCCGAATCGGGGGGTGCCGGGGGTCGATGTTCCTGGAGAAGCGGCATCAATGATTTTTTTTTCATTGCTTATCGTCGCCCTGCTCGCTGCTATCGTTGAGCAGGTCGTGTACCGTGAGCGTCTTGCTTACGCGCTTGAGTCCAAGGGTTTTGAGATTCTCGCGCAGGTGGGCGGATAGCTGGGTTCTGATCGCCAACACGGGATGCGGCCGACCTTTGCGCACCAGGCTTTTTAATCCCATCAGGTAATTATCCAGGCTGGCGATATAGAGCATATTCTTGACTGAGTCTGCGATGATCGCTTGTTCCTGCGGTGATGGATCGCCACCCAACGCTGTGATTATTTCCTGCTCTTTCTCACGCAGTGCCCTAAAGAGCCCTGATCTCTGATCTAAGCCATCACCATCCAACATGGTTTGTAGTGATGAAGGCCATGCTTGAGAGCATTCTTATTACCGAATGGCGCCCCGGCGGCTTTGAATTGCTGGCCGTTGCTATCTTCGCTGGTAGAATTGGTTTCCATTGTCTCTTTAAGCCATAACTACTTTAGCTACAGAATGGCTACGCGGTATAAAAAGTCCTTACTGTCTCACTACTTGCGGTGGCACACGGGATTAATAATCCCGCTGTGGTCGTCTCGCGCATACGCGGCCGGTTTCGTACTAGCGCGCTGATCAATCCATCTATCGGCTGATGATTGATCGGTTGTCCCATGACGTTTTGGCCGTAGCTCAACTGTAGCTTACGCTGTAGCTGAACTATCCGGCACCAAGAAACACAAAGGCGCCATACCAGGAAGGATAAGCCCGCTGATACAGCGCCTTGTTGTCTGTTACTGTCTCGTAGTATTTATAGTTTCTGGACTTAAAATCCCGAGGACCCTGACGGGTCCGTGCCGGTTCGAGTCCGGCTCCGGGCACCAAATTCAATAACTTAGCGCCCGTTTTGCTCAGGTCCTTAAGTTCGGTGTGTGCTCTCATTGTGCCCCGCGCGGAGTTCCAGAAAAGAGAGAGCCGCGGAACTCCCGTCCCATGACGCACGTCTTCGGCCCGACAGCGGCAAACGGCATCCTCGAGTCCAGCAAGGGCCTTTTCGATCCTGTGGTGTTCCAGTTCTTTCCGGGTTCGGTGGTTTTGGCGAGTCATGTCCGCCGATAATATCGAGCTAAACGACCAAGCGGAAGATCGGAACGCTATGATTACTCACGGCACTACTCACGTAGCGATCCGGAAGGTTAAGACGGTGCACGCTAACACGCACCCGCGGGCGTGATCAGACGGTTGAAGGCTTGAACGGTAGATTGACGCTACACGTAGCGCGCCAAAGACATAGCTTTTGTGATAGCCGGCGCAGCGACGGGACAAATCTTATTGGCCAGAGCAAGAAGCAAGTGGGCATCCCGCAGTTCAGCAAAAATTTCCACGACGCGTTCATGCCCGTCCCCGTCTTTAGCACGGCGGATTACGAGACCGTTTTTAAGAATCTCGTACTCACGAGAGACCGGGTCACAGAGCGCCAAGAAGCGGTTGTAATGATCGATTGCGAATTCAATAACCATGGACCTAGCCTCCCCGATGTTGACCTGAAGCTGTAAGGTCCGCTTAGGTATCGAAATCATGCACAGGAGTCAACAGAAGTGGGAAGTGTCCGAAAACTGACATTACGACAAGGCGCATCCGCGCGCTTAGGGGGGCCCTGGTGAGAAAAAAACAACCGCAAGGATCCGAGATAAGCGTCGAGTTTGAGGGTAAAAGTTATTCGGGGAGTTATTCTGTCAGCTTAGGAGCTGTGACTGTCCAATCTGCGCACGGCGGCCCTGTATCAACCCACGTGGGCGCCTTAGCCGAATCCACCGCTCGCATGTTGCTCCGTGAAATTCTTCAGGCCGCAAAGGCTCGCGGCGAACTAAAATGAGCCTATGCACGACCCGCGGATCGACACTGAGCACCTCACAGCACCACTTAAAACTTCCCGGATCATTTCGCGTGGAAAAAATCTACACTTGCGCGCGCTCTTGATCGTGGCGCTTGTCATGTCGATCAACAGCAACTAACTGGCCACGAGAGTCCATAATCACGAGCAAGAGCACTTCGCGCCACAACTCGAGCTCGGGCGCCTCTTGGCAAGGTGGCGACTCAAGATTAACCGGCGCAGCATACGTAAAACTTGGCTAGCCGTTTAGCACAACCGGCGCGACTCGTCGCGTGCCGGTCTTCTGCCGCAGCGATCTGACCCTCAACTCGCCGATGTCCTCAATCGAACGACCAATGTGACCACGTAAGAAATGTGTGAGTTGTATGCAAAAAGACCTAGTCGGACAGGTTATGCAACCCATGTAGCTCTGTAATTGACGATCGATTACTAGAAAACATTTATTAGATGTTCCAGCATCGTAGTATACTTCCTTCAAAAACCCACCCTCTCCCTTGACGGTCTTGATTATACCCTTTGTTCCGCGGGTCCACACCGGAGGCCAGTTCTGTACGCCCCGGTATTTCAATAGGGGATGGTCGCGGAGCTTCAGGGAGCTTTTGTCATCAAGAAAAATTTGTAGAATCATTGCGCACCGCAAGCGTGAAAAAATGGGCCGGGACAAGGGAATTCAAAAAGCTGTCGTATCGAAGGTGGGCTTCCCATGCCCAGCGAAGCTATGCTTGAGCACGTACCGTGCCCATGCTCGATGGAACTTTGGAGAGATCAGGTCAATGTCTGGGAGTTGAACTCTCGCAATGCGCACGGCAACTTTGCCTGCTAAAATTTTCGCAGATAGAGATCAGGTCAAACTGTCGACTCGATTGTGACAATGACCGGGCGGCCATGGTTCGCTGCTCAGCGGCGATAATTTCCTAAGATTGAACCGCCCGTAACGGCAAGCATGCGCAAGCGCGTCGGGATTAAAGCAGATCCAAAGAAGACAAGACTTTTATCGCGTCGTCTTTGCTTGGCGCCGGTTGAATATTTGAGACGAGAAGCGAAAACGCGTTGGCGACGTGATACCAGATAGTCCGCCGCTCTCGGCGCTCACTCTCGTAGGACCAGCGTCCGCTTAAAGCCTCGATCAACAACACCGCTCGGATCGATTTTGAGTGCTGGCTGAAACATTCCTGGTGTGGCTTTGCCGATTAGATCAAGCACGTGATCGCGGCGCGCTGCCCACTCGCTAAGTGAATTATCCCTGCTGCCGCCTAATGTCTCGTGAACAATGTCCAAAAGATCCAAGTCCGTCTTCCCGTCCACTTTTTCGCCGCTGTCCATCAAGGTAATAATCTTATCCAGCGCCTTTTCGGTGTTCGCCTTGAGTGGTCTGTCCATAGCGCTGGCGAAAAGCTCGTCCCTACAGCGCTCAAGCTCGTTTTTGAAGCCTTCCTGCTTGAGCCAGTCATAGGGTGTCGTCTTACGGCCGACTCGCGCTTGCATGCGTCGGTCACTGACTTCGACAACAAGAAAGGAATGATTCTCTTTTGCCGACGCGTGAGCTCGTCTTGGTCTTCAATGCTCATTGGTTTGTTTCAAATCGTTTCGAAATGTTCGCCGCTTTGTTAACGATGCTATCCACGATCGACAGGGGGGTGCGTTCTGGGGGGGTGGGTTCATCGTTCCTATAATCTGTGCCCGTAACTGTGCCCAAACCACCGCGTACCAATAGCGGGCAAGCGCACACACCGAACCTCAAAACCCTTGCATTCTGTATGTTTGATTGCAATGAATATTGTTCGGTGGGATGAAATTGAGACTTAAAATCCCGAGGACCCTGACGGGTCCGTGCCGGTTCGAGTCCGGCTCCGGGCACCAAGATCGGCATTGGGATGCAAATTAAAAAATCGGGGCGATGCGAAATGCTCCAGATGACCTTTCTACCGGCGTGTTGCGCGCACGATGTGCGTAATCATGTGCGTAATCATTAGAAGGAGATAAATGTGGCCTTCCAAAAAATTGGTATTATGAGTATCGGTGAAATGGGATTTCATTGGGCAAAGCTGCTGAAAAGTCACGGCGTCGAAGTCTTTACCTACGACAAGGATCGCGGTGAAGTCAGCCGAAAACGCGCCGAAAATGCCGGTGTTAAATCACTCCCATCTATGGCCGCGCTCGTCAGCGAAGCCGAGTTGATTGTGTCAATCGTCGTGCCGTTCGCGGCCAGGCGAGTGGCGACGAAGGTTGCTAAGGCAGCAATGAAGGCGGGGCGAAAAGATCTCTTGTATCTCGACGCAAACGCGATCTCGCCGATGACCGCGGATAACATCGCAAAGACTCTCATTCCGGCCGGCATGAATTTCGTGGATGGTTGCATCATTGGCGCGGCATCGAAGATGGGCAAAGGAACCATCGTTTATGTTTCCGGTCCTGACGCCGCGCAGCTATGCGATTTGGAATCTTTCAACATTCCGGTAAAGGTCTTGGGACCGAGCACCAACCAGGCTTCCGCGTTCAAGGTCGTTTACGCGGGACTGACCAAAGGACTGCAAGGACTCTTTTGCGAGCTCTTGATGGGCGCGCGGCGTTTCGGTTTACTCAACGAGATTCGCGCACAGTACGAGGAAAGCTTCCCGGGCCTATTGGCAAAAGTGTCTTCCAGCATCGTCGGCTTGCGGATTCACGCTGGGCGTCGAGCGGAAGAAATGGATGAACTCAAAAGAACGTTTAATCACCACGGCATGAAATCGTACATGGCTCCAGCGGTGCAAAAAGTTCTTGAAGCCATTGCGGAGTTGAATGTTGGCCAAGCCTCCGATGATGGGGCGCGGGCAGGAGAATTGATGGAAACTTTGGAATTCTTCTATCAAAAGGGGTTGCTGCGATCTGCGTCGAAAAGCGTTGAGCCATCTTCGGAAGCTCTAGTCAACGCACATAATTCCTGATATTCAGTCGGAAAATTACTTTTCGTGAGAGGGGTACAAACCGTGGCCAAACCGCAAAGCAAAATAGAGAAAAAACAACCGCAATACGGCTCCGACGTCGTCGTCGATTTGATGAAAGCGTTCGATATCGAGTATGCAGCCTTCAACCCGGGCGCGACCTTTCGCGGCATTCACGATTCCATCGTCAATTACGGCGGCAACTACATGCCGGAAGTGATCTTCTGCCATCACGAAGAAATCTCCGTCGCAGTGGCCCACGGTTATGCCAAGGCAAAAAATAAACCAATGATCGCTATCGCGCACAACATGGTCGGTTTGCAGCATGCCAGCATGGCGATCTTCAACGCTTACATCGACCGAGTGCCGATCATGGTGCTTGGCGGCACCGGGCCGATGAATTCCAAGCGGCGCCGCCCGCGCATCGACTGGATTCATACGGCGCTTGTCCAGGGCAACCAAGTGCGTGATTACGTCAAATGGGACGATCAGCCGTATTCACTGGCGGACGTGCCGGATTCCTTTATCCGCGGCTACCGAATTGCGACGACTGATCCGATGGCCCCGATCTATATCAATTACGATGCGGATATTCAGGAAGACGCTCTCGCGAGCGCGCTGGAAGTCCCGGACGTGAGCCGTTATGCCGCCCCCGCGCCGACCCAGGCGAATCCGGAAGCGCTCAAGCGAGCGGCCCAATTGCTGGTGGGTGCGCAAGCGCCGTTAATTATCGCGGATACCCTCGGTCGCAACCCCAAAAGCGTGCCCGCGCTGATTGAGTTGGCCGAGTTACTGGCGATTCCCGTCGTCGACAAGGGCGCGCGGTTTAATTTCCCCAGCGTTCATTCCCTGGATGTGACCGACGGAGCGAGGGAACTACTACAAAGAGCCGATGTCATATTGGCTCTGGATGTGGCCGATCTCTTCGGCTCGTTGACCACCGTGAGCAAACAGACGCGTAACTGCGAATACGTCAGCTCTCCCGCGGTCAAGATTATCAGCATTTCAATGAACGATATGCTGGTGCATTCTTGGGCTAACGACTATCAAGCGCTGCAAGCGGTGGACGTTCCCATGACCGCGAATACTTCGGTTGCCGTGCCGGAGCTCATCCGGCTATGCCGCGAAGTCCTGGGCAACGATGCCAAGAAAAAAGCGGCCATCGATCAACGACAAAAAGAGTTGGCCGAAAAGCATCAGGGCCGCCGCGCCAAATGGCGCGCTGATGCCCAAGCCAAGGGATCGCAAAAAGAAATTTCCACGGCGTGGTTGGGACTGGAATTGGGCGAGGCGATCAAGCGGGAAGACTGGGTGCTGGTGAACGGCAACTCCAATGGATGGGCGCGCCGGCTATGGGATTTCACCAAACCCAATCAGTATCTCGGCGGAAGTGGCGGCGCGGGTCTGGGCTATGGGCCCGGCGCGGCCATAGGCGCCGCCTTGGCGCTCAAAGGTAGCGGCAAGCTCCCGGTCGCCATTCAGTCGGACGGCGACATGCTGATGACGTCCAGCGCGCTGTGGACCGCCGCTAAACACCGTATTCCTTTGCTCATGGTCATGCACAATAACCAATCGTATTACAACTCCGAGGAACATGGGATAGAAGTCGCCAAGTTCCGCAATCGGCCGGTGGAGAATGCCGGTATTGGCACGCACGTAGACGACCCGGAGATTGACTTCGCCACGATGGCGCGGTCGCTTGGCGTCAGCGGGGAAGGAGCGATACGTAACCCCGCGGATCTCAGGCCGGCGATTGAGCGAGGACTCAAGTATGTCAAGGAAAAACAGCTGCCTTATCTCGTCGATGTGATCGCCGAACCTCGTTAGGTCACCGGAAGAATTGTCTACTGATCCTTATCGCGAATTTCGCCAGGCCGTCGACCGATCGGAAGAGAAAATCGAGCTCGGTCGCGCGGCCTTGACGATCGCGCTCATTGATTACCCGAATCTAGATATCCCAGATTACCTCGATCGCATGGACCGGCTGGCGATGGAGGTCACAGGGCGGTCGGGCCCCGAAGCGGATATTTATCGATCCATAGCCGCGGTTAACTACGTTTTGTTCAGGCAATACGGCTTTCACGGTAACCGGGATGATTATTTTGACCCCAAAAATAGCTTTCTAAATGAAGTCATCGAGCGGAAGACCGGAATTCCGATCACACTTTCGGTTCTCTATATGGAGGTGGCTGAGCGCGTGGGGCTTATGCTCGATGGGGTCGGCTTTCCCGGCCACTTTCTGGTTAAGTGCGTCGGTGACGGCGAAGAGATCGTCATCGATCCATTCAATGGCGGCGAGATCAAGTCACGTGAGGATATCGACAAGATGCTATTCGACCTCTATGGCGGCAAGGTCGTGTTTCACAGTGATTTCCTTGCGCCCTCGACCAAGAAGGATATCCTCAAGCGAATGCTTACCAACCTTAAAGCGATCTACATCAACAGAAATGATTTGGTAAGAAGCTTGTCAGCGCTGGACCGCCTCGTCATTCTCGATCCAACTTCTGCGGTGGACACTCGAGACCGCGGCGTGGTCTATCTAAGGTTGGAATGCTATGCGCAAGCCCGTGAAGATTTTGAAACCTATCTTCGACTTCGCCCCGACGCTGAAGACGCTGTGCTCGTGCGCGAGCAACTCGTGCGCCTAGCAAAAGAGGCGACGCGCATTCACTGACGCGACAAACACGAGCACAGGTATCTTGTATTTACTGCTTGGAAAATTCCCGGAAATTGCATGCGAACGAGGTTGTCAGGGAGAAATCTTTGAACACCGCTTTGGTCAGTTTCCAAGGCCGAATTTGCCATAATCTCATTTGGCGCAGGTTGCTCAACGTCTGCGACCAGAACCGTTGCAGCTCTTGGCGAGAGTAGAAGACCCGGTGATTGATGGCGTCGAACTTGATTAGACTCTTTAAGCGCGCCTGCGACGGCAGCGACGGCAGGTAACCGCGCAGATGTGAATATGCGTCCTGCCACTCTTGAATGCGATTGCCCAAGCGTATGCTCGCCTGAATGTTGTGTATCTCATCCAGCCAGCCCCGCGCGGCGTCGTTCTGGGCAAGCCTTAGTTCTTGGATGCGATCCCGCAGGTTGTCCCATTGCTTCAAGAAGCGATTGAGATCAGCGCGATTGAAGAGAACCCGCGACGGAAGATCTTCTAAAGGTTCGAGTAAAGCTCTGGCGCGTTCCGGTAAGTTTTCTTTGGCGTCGTTGTAGATTTCTTGAATCTCGCCGATCCTCAAAGCCTGCCAGATATCGGCTTGCAGCTTTTGAATCTGATCCAACCAACGCTCTTCGGTTTCGCTCCTCTTGCGGGTTTGCAGCCAGACGTCTTCCATTTCCTTGAGGAACTTTGCCCAGGTGACCAGCAGCACGGTGATTTGTTTGGTCCGCTTCCATAGATGCACGGGAAGCGAATCGATCGCATGACCCGGGCGACGGGTTTTGCGGTCCTTGAGCCGGAAAAAGCCCGCAATCATCGGGTGCTCTTTCTCGATGAGCGCGGCGTTCTTGTACCAGAAGAAGATCGACATCAGGTTCCAATAGTTCTTGGGTTTGTCCGCCCAACGGGACAGGTTCCTGATCATGTTTTCCTTGCTATAGAATGTTTTCCAGGCGCTCTCATAAGCCTCGGTCCATTCCTCCGCGGTCATGCGCGGGTGCTCAATAGTAGCGTGGAACGAGTCGCGCTTGTTGAAGTCGGGGTCCATCCATTCGCCGCGTTTTTTCATCTCGCGGTGGTCGTGCGAGCCGGGCAGCGGCGTCAGCATGAAGAAGGATGCTTGATCGGGGTTGACTTCGTCCTTGAGGAAGCGAATGTCCTCGGCCACCTGTTCTTTCGAGTCCCAAGGCAAACCGATGATGTAGCCCGTATGCACCAGAACGCCGGCGTCATGCCATTCGTTGATGATACTGCGGTATTCCTCGACTTTGTTTTGTTTCTTGCCTTCGGCTGCCAAATTTTGCGGGTTCACGCTCTCCATGCCGATGAACACTTGCGTGCAGCCGGCCTTGGCCGCCAGCGTGACGAAGTCCTTCGGCTTCTTGGCCAAGTCCACCTGCATCATAAACGATACGTCGAGGCCTTCCTGGCGCAGTTTGATGATCGCCTCGAAAGTCTCGCGCCACAGTTTTTTGCGGGCGAAATTATCGTCGGTGAAAAAGTAGAAGGACAGCCCGTGATCGAGATAGTTCCGGCGCATCATGGCGGCGATGCTCTCTGGGCTGCGCTCGCGCATCTTTCGTCCCTGCACGTTGATGATGGTGCAGAAGGTGCAAGCGAACGGGCAACCGCGGGATGTATCGGCGGTGGCGAAGCTCGAATAGGCGAAGTGGCGCATGGTTTTGGCGCTCGTCTTCGGCAGGGGCGCGTCTTCGATGTCGACGAGATTTTGCAGATCTTGGGCATAGCTATAGAGCGGTTTCAGTTGCCCGTGGAGAAAGTCCGAAAGAATGCCATCCCATTTCCCTTCAACTTCGCCGGAGACAACGCAGATCCCTTCGCGGAACAGTTCCTGAATGTCCGGCTCCTGCTCCCCCAGCATGTTGATGGTCCCGCTCGTATGAAAGCCGCCGATGATCACCGTGATGCCTGCGGCTTTGAAAATTCTTGCCATGTCGAGGGCGCGAGGAAATTGATTGGTTTGGACGCCGACCAGACAGACTAGCAGCTTGGTGCCGGGCGCCTTGCTCCAGCGAATAATCTTTTTCAGCGGCACCATCTCGGCGGTTTCATCAAAAGTGGTGACCTCGATGGGCAAGTTGTCGAAGACCCGCCGCGTCTTCACGTCTTCGGTAAGGCCGTGGAGCACGTTGAGGGTGTTGCTTGGCAGCACGCCCTTCCAAAAACGAATCACGTAGCCGTCGTCGTCGTATTTAGAAGGTTTGATCAAAACGATATGGAATTTCTTCATACGCTCTAGCATCGGTCCCGTCCTCCCGAGTGCTTGTAAGTCGTTACCGCATCTTTTATAGATAGATGAGCAAATTCGGGGTTTTGGCAACTGTAACAACCGTCCCCGTACATGTCAATCTAATTTCCCACAAAAGATCGGGTTTTAGCTGCGGATTTGCCCAGTTTTCATGATCCAGCTTTTTCACGTTTCGAAAACCTATCTGCCAAACTATCGGGCGCTCACGGATATTAGCTTGGAAGTCAAAAGGGGCGAGTTTGTGTTTCTTGGAGGTCCGAGCGGCGCTGGCAAATCAACTTTGCTCAAGCTCTTGTTTCGTCAAGAGGAACCCAGCGAGGGGCAGATCTTGATCGACGGCAAGAATGTGACCCGTTTGCCGAGCCGTCAGGTGGCTCAGCTCAGACGTAAAATCGGCTTGATTTTCCAAGAGTTCAAACTTCTGCCGGATTTGACCGTATTGGACAACGTGGCGCTAGCCGCCGAGGTCATCGGCATTTCAAAAAAAGTGAGCCGTGCTAAAGCTTACCAGCTACTGCGAGAACTTGGTTTGAAGGAGCGCTACGACAGCAAACCCTTGAGTCTGTCCGGCGGTGAACAACAACGGGTCGCGATCGCCCGAGCTCTGGTTAATGAGCCGATGCTCGTGTTAGCCGACGAGCCCACGGGCAATCTCGATGCCGAGGTCGCCGAAGAGACCATGCGATTGTTATTCAAAATTCGCGACAAGGGCGCCACGATTGTCGTCGCGACCCACGATCTTAACTTGATCAATCGTTACGGCACGCGAGTCATCTTGTTGCAACGCGGCGCGCTGGCGGACGACTTGAAGCTGGCGTCTTGGCAGGAGAACGGCAAGTGAGGATAGCGCTGGTCGGTTTTGTGCTCCGCCGGGTGCATCACAATCTGTGGCAACTATTTTGGACGCACGTGCTCACTTGCGGCACCGTGGCCATGACGCTTTTCGTATTTGGCGCTTTTATGCTTGTCGAAATCAATTTGACACATCTACTCAAGGACTGGGGCGAACAAATTCAGCTCACAGCTTATTTGGCTAAGAAGCTCGAACCGGCTGCTCTACAGGCTCTGCTTAAGCGCGTCGAAACCCTGCCTGAGGTCGAGCGTGTTCGGCATATTAGCCAAGAACAGGCATGGCGTGATTTTCAGAGCGCGTTGGGCGCGCAGTCCAGCTTGCTGGAAGGATTGCCGCGCGACGTATTACCGGCATCGCTCGAAATTTCCCTCAAACCGGCCCGCCACGATGGCACCGTCGTAGAGCAACTTGCTCAACGGCTAAAAGAGGAAAAGGCGATTACCATCGTCGACTACCCGCAAGAATGGGTTGAAGGCTTGGAGCTAATCGTGCTGGCTGTTGAATGGGCCAAGTGGATCTTTGGCGGCGTACTGTTTCTCGCAACTTTCTTCATCGTCGGCAGCACGGTCAAACTCGCGATGCTTGCGCGCCAGGCCGAAGTCGAGATCATGCAGCTCGTGGGTGCCTCGGAGGAATTGATCCAAGCGCCCTTTGTGCTCGAAGGAATGATTCAGGGCGTGGTGGGCGGAGCGGTTGCCTTAGCCTTGCTTTGGGTAGGCTATCTGTCGTTGAAAAATGAGACGACGTCATTGGCTGGTTTCTTAGCGCCGCTCGGCCAAATCCAGTTTTTGGATTGGCAAAATATCGCGCTGCTGCTCGTCATTGGCTGGCTGTTGGGCGCGACGGCCAGTGTGATTTCGCTCCGGAGGTTTCTGAAGACGTGGAATTCTTCGCGCGGCGAGCGTTAGCTGTGCCTTGGACAATTTTTTTGGCGGCGCTCTCGCTTATGGGCGCGGCGGCGGTCGACCGCGATCTCGAGGGAATCAAAAAGAAGATTGCCGACGAAAAAAAAGGCCTGTCGCAGCTGCAAACAAAAGAAGGTTCGGTGCTGCAGTCTTTGGGACAAATCGAGAGCGAGCTCGACAAAAGGACCAAGGAACTAAAACTTGCCAACGTCAAGTTGTCATCCATTGCGAGCGAATTGGCAATAAAACAAGATGAAGCGGAAGGGCTCAATACCTCCATCGCTTCCCGGCTGGAAATTTTTCAAATGCGCGCGGCCGCTCTTTATCGCTGGCAAAAGGGCGGCAGCCCGCTAGTGATTATGAACGGCAATGTTTCCTTGGGGAGTTTTTTGCAACGCCGCCGTTACCTTGAAGCTGCGATGGCATTTGATCGAGAGCTGCTGACGAAGCTCGATGAGGAAAGGCGCCGCCAAGAAGTTTTGCGCCACGAGTTGGCTTATAAAAAGGCAGAATTGGATGACCAAAAACAGGCCCTCGGCGTCGTCAAGGAAGCGATCCGCCGCGAAGCAGAAAAAAAGAAGCTTCTCTTGATGAGCTTGCGCCGCGACAAAGAAACTCGGTTGCGTGCTCTAAAGGAGATGGAAGCGGCGGCGCAACGGCTGGAAAAAATGCTCGAGGAGATTTCACGGCGTGCCGTGGTCAAGCCGAGAGAGACGCCTGCGGCTCCTTTGAGGGGATTTGGACTCGAGGCGATGCGTGGCCGATTGGAGTGGCCGGTAAAGGGAGCAGTGATCGCCCCGTTTGGCAAGTTCAAGCATCCGGAATTTGCCGCCGAAATCATTCGCAATGGCATTGACATCGACGCGCCAATGGGTGAAGAAATTAAGGCGGTCGGAAACGGCCGAATCGTTTATGCGGATCGATTTTCCGGCTACGGTCGAATGGTGATTATAGATCACGGTGAGCGATACTTTACAATCTACGGGTATCTTTCTGAAATATTTAGGAAAAATGGCGAAGAAGTAAGGCGTGGAGAAGTCCTTGGCAGGGTCGGTGACGGTGCTGCCCTGGCAGGGTCAAAGCTATATTTTGAACTGCGCAAAGACGGTCGTTCATTGGACCCGGTTCCCTGGTTTAGGAAGTGATAGCTATTTTAATTATGTTGGGATAAAATTATTCGCTGATTGTTAAGAATTTTTTTTAGGAGAAAAACCCGATGCGAATCGTTCATAAACACGGAACACCTTTATTGCTTTTGATCATCGGTATGTTTTTGGGATTTATTCTGTCAGCCCATTGGGTCCCCAATGTTGCCGCCGTCGGGCGGCAAGATTACGAGAGTCTGGAAGCGTTCAGCAATATCCTCTCGATAGTCAGAAAGAACTACGTCGAGGACGTCGAGACGAAAAACCTGGTCAACGGCGCGATCAACGGCATGCTCAACTCTTTGGATCCGCACAGCGCCTATCTGACGCCCGAGTTGTACAAGGAATTGCAAAGTGACACGCAAGGCCGTTTCGGCGGGTTGGGAATAGAAATTACGGTTAAAAGCGGAATTTTGACAGTGGTCTCGCCAATCGAAGACACGCCCGCAGCCAAAGCCGGCATTAAGCCTGGGGATCAAATTTTCAAAATCGAAGAAGAGTTCACCAAAGATATGTCCCTGGTGGACGCCGTCAAGAAGATGCGCGGCGCCAAGGGGACTAAGATCAATCTCACCATCAAACGCGAAGCTGTCGCCGATCTTTTGGAATTCACGTTGGTGCGAGACGTCATACGCGTACAAAGCGTGCGCAGCCGCAGCCTGGAGCCGGGTTATGGTTACATCCGTCTGGCGCAGTTTCAGGAGCGTAGCGATCGTGACCTGCAAAGAATGCTGGAAAAATTCGCAGCGGAAAAGGACGGCATCAAAGGCCTCGTGCTCGACCTACGCAACAACCCGGGTGGGCTATTAACCCAAGCGGTGCGCATCTCGGATATGTTTTTAGACTCGGGACTGATCGTTTACACAGAAGGACGGATCGAGTCGCAGAAACAAAGATACTTCGCGCAGAAAGACGGTACCTGGACGGATTTTCCAATGGTCGTTTTAGTAAACGGCGGAAGTGCGAGCGCCTCGGAGATCGTCGCCGGTGCATTGCAGGACCATAAGCGAGCAGTGGTGTTGGGCACGAAAACTTTCGGTAAAGGCTCAGTGCAAACAATTTTGCCGCTGGACGATAACTCGGCTTTGCGCTTGACCACGGCGCGTTATTTCACGCCCAAGGGACGCTCGATTCAGGCGACCGGCATTGTTCCGGATATCCTCGTAGAGAGCGCGCCGGCGCAGGACGGCAAGGTTGAGGAACGTCGACGGCCGGGGCTGCGCGAGGAAAATCTGCCGGGTCATTTGCTCAATCCACAGAAAACCCCCAATCCTCAGTCGGAGTCCGGGGATAAAGATAAGGATAAAGAAAAGGAGATTATCCCACCGTCTGCACCGACAGGTGATGAGACCATCGATAATGACGTACAACTCAAGCGGGCGCTCGATCTGCTCAAGAGTTGGGATGTCTTCAAGCAGATCGTGCAGAAAAAGGCCGCCTAACGGGCTCCTGACCAGATTCCCAGTGCGTTTGGTTCAAGCTCAATTAGCCCTCCCCTCGGAGGGCTAATTTTTTTGTGCTAGATTAGACCGCGGAATGATAAGACCCGCTAAGCAAGAGTGCGATCTGCCTTTGTTCACCGCTGCGACGCGCAAGTTTCTTACCGTTAGCGAACTCAACGAGCAAATCAGGGGAACGTTGGAATCCCGGCTGGATGCTTTGTGGGTTCAAGGCGAGATCTCTAATTTTCGCGTGCCGCCATCGGGTCATTTTTATTTCACTCTCAAAGACGACAAGAGCCAGATCGCGGCGGTGATGTTTCGCCGCCAAGGTGCAGGAATTCGCTTCACGCCCGAAAACGGCATGGCGGTCTTGTGCTTCGGCCGCGTGAGTCTGTATTCGGTGCGGGGAGACTTGCAGCTTTATGTCGAAGACATGGAACCGCAAGGCAAGGGGGCGCTTTATCTCGCCTTCGAACAGCTCAAAGCCAAGCTTGCAGCCGAAGGACTATTCGCGCCAGAAAGAAAAAAACCTTTACCTCTTCTGCCAAACGCAATCGGCATAGCAACCTCCGACGGAGGCGCTGCCCTACACGATATGTTGCGCATTCTTGGCGACCGTTATCCTGACCGGAGAATCGTCATTCGTCCCATCAAGGTCCAAGGAGACGGCGCCGCGCGGGAAATTGCCGGCGCCATCGCAGACTTGAATCGTTTCGGTGCCGTTGACGTTATGATCATCGGACGGGGCGGCGGATCAATCGAGGACCTATGGGCTTTCAATGAAGAAGTGGTTGCCCGAGCCATCTTCGCTTCCAGTGTTCCCGTGATTTCCGCCGTCGGGCACGAGATCGATTTTACGATCGCCGATTTTGTCGCGGATCATCGCGCGCCGACGCCGACTGCGGCGGCGGAGATGGTCGTGCCGCGCAAAGTCGACTTGCTCGAGCAGGTGCGCGCGCTGGATGATCAGTTGCTGAGAAACATGGCGCTCAAGTTGGACGTTTCACGGGAGTCTTGCAGTAGCTTGGCGAAAAGACTGGCTGATCCAGGACGAAGGCTTAGAGACAATCAGCAGCGCTTGGACGATTTGTCCGTAGATCTTCTGCGCCGGTTCCAGAATAGGTTGCGCCAATTCAAAGATCAGTTGGGCCAACGAGCTGGAAGGCTCGGTGCTCTCAGTCCACTCGCCGTACTCGATAGGGGTTACAGCATCACGCACAAGCTACCCGATGAATGCATTGTGAAAGATGCCGAAGCGCTGGCAATCGGCGATCGCGTGCGTATTACCTTCGCGGCCGGGAAATCGGTTTGTCGTGTCGAACAGAAGGAGTGAGATGAGGTCGTTACACGCGCTGGCGATCTTCGCAGCGCTACATCTGTGCGGCGAGGTTGCGCGCGCCGCGGACTTAGGCAAGATAGTTTGGCCTAAGCCGGTGGAAGTTCACCAGGGCGAACTGGTTGAGGTCAAACTAATGGGTAACGATCTCGCCGCGGTGGAAGGGCAAATCGGAAACGAGAAGATCGGGTTCTATCCCAGCGGCCCGGGGATGCTTACTACCATTGTCGGCGCGGATGTCGAGGCAAAGCCCGGCTCGTCAAAAATTTTCCTCAAGGCGACCGACTCCAGCGGCAATGAGCACTACCGCGAAATACCTTTCAAAATCAAAGCGAAAGCTTTTCGCAAGGAATCTTTCAATGTGCCGCCGAACTTCGATCGCATGAGTCCGGAATCAATCGAAGAGATTCGCCGCGAGCAGGCGGCATTTACGCGCGTTTTTGCCGCACCTAACTCTGATAGGACGTGGGACGGGCCGTTCGTTCGACCGGTGCCTCACGAGGCTTCGGCATCTTCTTTCGGATTTCGCCGAATCGTTAACGGCACACGGCGCGCTCCTCATACCGGAACTGACCTCTCGGCGCCGATAGGAACGGAAGTGGTGGCGAGCAATCACGGCCGCGCCGTACTGGTTGGAAATTTTTTCTTTGCCGGTGGCAGCGTCGTTTTGGATCACGGCGGCGGATTATTTACGATGTATTTTCATTTGTCTGAGTTCAAGGTTGAGGAAGGCGCGATGGTGAAAAAAGGCGATGTCGTCGCTTTGTCGGGGGCCACCGGCCGAGTCACCGGGCCGCACCTTCATTGGGGCGCACGGCTCCTCAACGCGAGGATCGATCCCCTTGAGTTGCTCAAGAAGATTTCCCGTGTTTGGGAGCCGACACGGTACACAGACACACTGTTAAAAATGGAGAAGGTGCATGGCCCGTAAGGACTTTTCAAACAAAAACTTCGAATCGGCGATGGAAGAAATCGAACAAGTCGTCGAGCAAATCGAATCTGGCGAGCTTTCGCTTGAGGAATCGCTGGCGGCCTACGAAAAAGGCGTTGGGTTGGTCAAATTCTGTTACCAGAAACTCAACGAAGTCGAGAAAAGAATCGAATTCCTGGTCAAAGACAAAGAAGGCAAATTGCAATTGAAAGTGTTTGAAAATCTTCCCGCGGAAGACAACGACGATGATTGACGCTCGCTAACTTAACCAGAGGCAACATCCTGAGGGAATCCAGCAACCGCCGGTTCTGCGAACAGAGCAGCGAACCTTCGTCGCGTAAAAATGTCCTGGGAGAAATTGTCCAGATCGCCACATTGAGCGTTTCGCAAGTTCAATTTGAAGAGCCCACCACCTCAATGGTAAATTGAGCGATCCGTTTCACTTTCCGTTGGCCATTTTTCGAATTCGATGAATTCAGACCGGCTAAATAAGTTCGATTTAAACGCGTATCTGCAGAGGCAATCGGCCGCCATCGATAACGCTCTGGAGCATTATCTACAACAGTACTCCGGAGAATCGCAGACGATTTTTCGGGCAATGCGTTATGCGGTCTTTCCAGGCGGTAAGCGCATTCGACCTATTCTCGTGCTTGCCACAGGAGAACTATTTGGCGCGACACAAAGTTCTTTGCTGCCGTTTGCTTGTGCTGTGGAGTTGATTCACGCCTATTCACTGATTCATGACGATCTTCCGGCATTGGATGACGACGATCTACGTCGGGGCAAGCCTACCGCACACAAGGTATTTGGCGAAGGCGTGGCCTTGCTGGCCGGGGATGGCTTATTGAGCGAAGCGTTTCATTTGATGTCGGGTCCCGATGTCACGCGGAGGGTGCCGGCGGAATTAGTGTTGCGACTCATTCACGAATTGTCTAATGCCGTGGGCATCGTCGGTTTGGTCGGTGGGCAGGCGTTGGATCTCGAAGCGGAAAATGATCCAGACGTCGATCTCGCCACGGTTGAGTGGATTCACGTTCGCAAGAGTGGCGCATTGATTCTCGCATCGATTCGAGCCGGCGCGCAGGTGGCGGGCACGGAGCCCGCCGACCTTGGCCGGATCACCCGTTACGGTGAACGTTTGGGCTTGGCTTTCCAGATCGCAGACGATATTTTGGACGCGTTGGGGCAAACGGCGGCCGGCGAGGGGGCGGAGTCCGCTCGCAATGAGCCCAAAAAAGCGACCTATCCCTCGGTGGTGGGCGTGCCGCAGGCTAGAGAAACCCTAAAAGAGTTACTTCAACTCTGTCTCGATGAGCTGGCGACTTACGGCGCTCAAGCAATTGCTCTCAAAGCGATTGCCCGGCATATCGTCGCGCGGGCGATTCACGGCGATGGGAAAACACTAGGCGAGGAGATCAACGGCTGAGATGGCGCGATTACTCGACGGGATTCAGTTTCCAAAAGACATTCGCGGTTTCACGATTGACGAGTTGAATCAGCTCGCCGTCGAAATGCGCGAAGAAGTAATCTCGGTCGTATCCGAGGTGGGCGGTCATTTCGCTTCGACGCTGGGAGCGGTGGAGCTCACATTGGCGCTTCATTACGTCTTCGATACCCCGGAAGACAGGATCGTCTGGGACACCGGCCACCAAGCTTATGCGCACAAGTTGATCAGTGGACGGCGCGATCGGCTGGGGACGATCCGCCAATTAGGTGGACTGAGCGGTTTCCTGAGCCGCGACGAAAGTGAATACGACGTCTTTGGTGCGGGTCATGCCGGCACGTCGATATCTGCAGCGCTTGGTATGGTGGAAGCGAAATATCTCGAAGGATCCAAACGCAAAGTCGTCGCGGTGATGAGCGACGGCGGCTTGAGCGCGGGTTTGATCTACGAGGGACTCAACTCGGCCGGCCACCTCGATCGCGATCTGATCGTCGTGCTAAATGACAACGAGCATTTTATTGATCCTAGAGTCGGTGCCGTGTCGTCCTTTCTCAGCAAGCAATTCACCACGGATCTGGGCGTGCGGCTGCAGAGAAACTTATCAAACTTGCTGCGTAGCCTGCCGAGCGGCGAGAATCTCAAGCACGTGGCGCGGAAGATTCGCGATTCTTTCTTGGGGTTGGTGACACCGGGGTTTCTGTTCGAGAGCCTCGGATTTCAGTACGTAGGCCCGATCGACGGCCATAATATCAGTGAAATGATCACCACTCTTGAAAACGTCAAGAAAATCGAAGGCCCTACCTTGGTCCATGTGACGACCGTGAAGGGCAAAGGTTATCCTCCGGCGGAAAAAGAGCCGATCAAATTTCACGCTGTTACACCCTTTCACGTGTTGACTGGGAAAGCCAAAAAAGAAAAAGGACCGATTCCTACTTACACCGATGTGTTCGGCCGATCGCTGCTCGATTTGGCAAAACAGAATCGCAAGATTGTGGGAATCACCGCGGCGATGGGCAGCGGCACCGGCATCGACAAGCTGGCGCGCGAGATTCCCGAGCGTACGTACGATGTCGGCATCGCCGAGCAACATGCGGTGACGTTCGCCGGCGGAATGGCGACCGAAGGCTATGTTCCCGTGGTCGCGGTCTACTCTACTTTTTTGCAGCGGGGCTATGACGAAATTCTTCACGACGTCTGTCTGCAAAATCTGCATGTCGTCTTCGCCTTGGACCGCGGCGGACTGGTCGGGGCCGACGGGCCGACGCACCACGGGGTATTCGACTTTTCCTACATGCGCTCCATGCCAAACCTTGTTGTGATGGCGCCGAAGGATGAAAATGAGCTCCAGCATATGCTCAAGACCGCCGTCGACTATCGTGGGCCGATTTCGCTGCGCTACCCGCGCGGTGAAGGTTGGGGCGTAGATTTGGACGGTGTGATGCAAAATCTGGAGATCGGTAAGGCCGAGTTATTGCGCGATGGCACGGATGTGGTGATCGTGGCGATCGGGCAGCCGGTGATTCCGGCGCTGCGCGCGGCGCAGGACTTGGCGCCACTTGGGATCAACGCCGCGGTGGTCAACGCCCGATTCGTCAAGCCGCTGGATAAAGATTTGTTCCGCGATTTGTTCACCCGTATTCCCCGACTCATCAGCGTTGAAGATCACGTGACTGCCGGCGGTTTCGGCAGCGCCATGGTCGAAATGCTCGCTGACGAAGGTCTGACTGGTGTAGAGGTTAGAAGGCTCGGCGTGCCGGACCGGTTCATTCCCCATGGCACCCAGGATGAGCTCAGAAAAATGTGCGGCTTCGACAGAGACGCGATCGCCCAGGCGGCGCTCCAAATGGCGCGGCGTGCGAAGAAGAAAAGCAGGGAGGGATGGGAAAGAGGGAGCGCTTAGATCTGCTTTTGATCGACCGCCAACTGGTTGGGAGCCGGGAGGACGGCCGGAGGAAAATTCTTGCCGGCGAGGTCTTCGTTAACGATCACCCTGTCACCAAGGCGGGTATTTTGATCGATGTCAGCGCTGAGATTCGTGTCAGATCCCCTTCCCCTTATGTCAGCCGCGGCGGCCTCAAGCTCGAAAAGGCTCTCCGCGAGTTTTCAATCTTCGTCAAAAACAAAATTGCCCTCGATATCGGCGCATCCACTGGAGGCTTCACCGATTGTTTGCTGGCTCACGGCGCAGCGCAAGTTTTCGCCGTCGATGTCGGTTATGGCCAGTTGGCCTGGAAGCTCAGAAACGATCCCCGCGTCGTAGTTTTCGAAAAGACCAATATTCGTTATTTCGACGTGAGCCGGTTACCGTGGCGCGCCGAACTCGCGACTATCGATGTATCTTTCATTTCACTCAAGTTAGTGTTGCCTCAGGTAAGAACACTTCTCACTGCCAACGGCGATGTAGTGGCACTGATCAAACCGCAGTTCGAAGTCGGCAAGGGCAAGGTGGAAAAAGGCGGAGTGGTGCGCTCCCATGAAGAGCATCTCCGGGTGATCGAAGACATTAGAGAGGCTTCAGTCGGATTCGGTTATTCGGTCCTCGGCGGCGTGATCGAATCGCCGCTAATCGGGCCGAAGGGCAACAGAGAATTTTTGATTCATCTGCGAAGCGACACTTGAAGCTGTTTCCCCGATCAGTGGCCTCACTCTTCTGAGCGAAGTTTGACTGCACTCCAAAACTCGATCTCAATAGATGGCGGCCTTGAAGAAGATAGCGCATCGCGGCGCGTCGGGTGAATATCCGGAAAACACGCAGCTTGCTTTCGTAAAAGCGATCGAGGCGCGCGCCGATATGATCGAGCTCGACTGCCAAATGACTCGGGACGGTCACGTCGTCGTCTTCCATGACGAGAGTTTGATGCGCACGGCCGGCGTCAGAGGTACGGTGAAGGGTAAGACGCTCGAGCAGCTGAAGACGCTCGATATCGCCCGGTGGAAAGGGAAATCGTACAGAGGAGAACGCATCCTCACTCTCGAGGAAGCGTTAGAGACCATTGACGGCAACGCCGATCTCTGTTTGGAAATTAAATCCTATCCCCACTCGGTGCCCGGTATTGAACTCAAAATCTTGTTCACATTAAGTCACTACGACTATTTGGATCGGACGTTATGCTGTTCCCTCGATTACCGTTGTCTTGCTCGGATACGGGATCTCGCGCCGGAAGCCTCCCTGGGCATCATCTTTGGTTCGCATGTGAAGGAAAATCCGTTGGAGGCTGTCAAACGGCTGGGGGCGACCTCGATCCAAGTTCAAAAGGAGCTGGCGTCGCGGAGTTTTCTGGAGCACGCGTGGGCGGAGGGAGTCGACGTCTATATTTGGACCGTCAATGAGCTTCGGGATCTCGAAGCGTTTGCAGCAATGGGAGTGCAGGGATTGATTTCGGATTTTCCTGACCGGCTTCGGAAACTTAGGTGGCGGTGAATGTGCGACGGTGTGAATGAGTCTCTTGGACGATCTGCCGATCTCAAGCAATCTGTTCTACTGACCGCAAAAATCATTGGGGGTTCAAATCGCAGCCCTGGACAAACTCTGCTCAGCGACTCGTCAAATGCCTCTAAATTGTTCATTTTTAAGGTCAATTACTTGACTTGGAAGGGAAATCCGTTAAAATCAACCGCGGAAAAGTGTGGTCCGGATGGATCGGGGGTGATGTAATTTTATGACGGGAGTTCGAGTCCGAGAAAACGAATCTATCGAGAGCGCAATCCGACGCTTTAAAAAACTCTGTGAAAAAGCCGGTATACTTGCTGAGCTGCGTAAACGTGAACATTACGAAAAGCCCAGCGTTAAGAAGAAAAAGAAAGCAATCGCAGCAAAAAAACGGGCGATGCGGCGCGTGCGGCATTCTTTTTAGCCGATAGGCAAGCCAAGGTGCGTAACTGCAGATGCCACTTAAGGCCGAGATACAAGAAGCCGTAAAGAGTGCAATGAAGAGCGCGGACGCGCTGACCCTGTCGACGCTTCGACTCCTCTTGTCTGCTGTTCATAATGAAGAAATTCGCGTTCGAAAAGAGCTCACAACGGAAGAAATTCAAAAGATTATCGGGACCCTCTGCAAACAACGGGGCGAAGCCATTGAGTTATTTCGCAGAGGAGGTCGAGAGGAGCTAGCCCAAAAAGAAGAGGCCGAACTCGCAATTCTCCAGCGCTTCTTGCCGCAGCCTCTTTCCGAAGAAGAGGTGAAGGGGCTGATCCGCGCGAGCATCACCGAAGCCGGTGCAACGGGTCTCCAAGATCTTGGCAAGGTCATGAAGCTGGTGATGACAAAGGTTTCCGGCAGAAGCGACGGCAAGCGAGTAAACGAATTGGTGAGGGTGCTTCTCGGTGGGTAATACTAGAGCAGTTGGGCGGACAGCATGGGTCGTGTCTCCATTTGTCTGAGTGATTGCAGCCGATAACGGATTGTTCGCTTGTTAAATCGTGTGCAAAACGGACTGACATCCGTGAAACTCTTCTACCGGGTGCGCACACTGGGTCAGGGAGTGATCAGAGTGCGATGCCCCGATGGTTCCCGCCGGTGAACTGGGTCGATCCGATTCTCATCGTCGTGCTGGCCCTCTTCGGTTTGAGAGGATTCTTTAGAGGTCTGTTCCGCGAAATTTTTTCCATCGCAGGTCTGGTTACCGGCTTCCTGTTGGCCGTAACTTGCTCGCGATCGGTGGCATCATACGCGGCGACTATTTGGCAAATCTCCCCGTTGGTTCTTAAGGGCTCGGCGTTTGTCGCGATTTTTTTTGTTGTGTATTTTTTAATGAGCACGGCTGGATGGTTGCTGCATCGCTCGGAGAGGTTGCTGTTTCTCAAAACTCTCAATCGTACCGGTGGAATTGCCATCGGGGTCGGCAAAGGCGCCGCGCTGACAGCGCTGGTCATTTTCTTTCTAAGCCAAGCGTCCTGGTTGCCGCGACGGACCCGAGATAACCTTGATGGATCTTATCTTGTCACGCCGCTGTCTTACCTTGCGGAGAGCCTGATTCGCATGGGCAAAGCGAGGATTTTGTTCGGAGAGCCCTCGCAACACGCCTCGTCGCCGGATGAGAGTCGTTTATAACCGCCAGAGATGATTACTCAGGAAAAAATCACTGAGATTCGTAACCGAGCTTCGATTGTCGAGGTTATTTCGGATTATGTCACGCTCAAGAAGGCCGGCCGCAATCACATGGGCCTGTGTCCATTCCACACAGAAAAAACACCATCATTCACTGTAAGCGAAGAAAAGGGAATCTACCACTGTTTCGGCTGCCAGACCGGTGGCAGTGTTTTTCAGTTCCTCATGCAGTACGACCAGCTGACGTTTCCGGAATCCGTGGAGCGTGTCGCCAAGCGCTATGGCATAACCGTCGAGCGAAGCCAGGGGACAGGAGCGGCCCGCGAATCGGGTGACAGAGAAAACCTCTATCGCATCAACGAGCGCGTCGCCGGCAATTACCAAAAACTTCTCTTTGCGCATCCGGAGGGAAAGAGGGCGCTGGATTATCTCAAATCGCGCGGCGTCGATGACGCCACCGCCCGCAAATTCATGCTGGGCTATGCGCCGCAAAATGGCTCGGGTCTGTTGGGCTTGCTCAAAACGGAAAAGTGGTTGGTGAACGATGCGCTTCGCCTGGGACTGCTCGGCCAGCGTGGCCCGCACCAGTTTCACGAGAAGTTTTTCGCCCGGGTGATGTTTCCGATTATCAGTCCCGCCGGTAAGGTGATCGCCTTCGGCGGCCGGGTATTGAATGAAGCTTTGCCCAAGTATCTCAATTCAAGCGAAACACCGCTCTTTCATAAGGGAGCGACCCTCTACGGGCTCTATCACGCCAAAGAAGGAATACGCAAAGCCGATCGCGTCGTCGTGGTCGAGGGTTACCTCGATGTGATCGCTTTGTCACAGCACGAAATTTCCTATTCGGTGGCGACCCTTGGCACGGCGCTGACGGTGGATCATGTGCGAGCATTGTCCCGTTTTACCAAAAACATCATCGCTTTGTTCGATGGCGATGATGCGGGGCAAAAAGCTGCGGCGCGAAGCTTCGAGATTTTTGTCGAAGCCGGGCTTCTCGGCCGCGCGGCTTTTTTGCCGCCAGGCGAGGATCCTGATACGTTTATTCGCAGCTGGGGCAAAGCGGCGTTGGAGGCAATTCTCGATCATGCGGTGCCATTGGCGGATTATTACTTCACCTGGTTGGAACAGCGCTACGGGAAAACCCTGGAAGGAAAGAGTCAAATTGCCAGTGAAGTGAGTCGGGTGTTGGCCAAGGTGAATAACGCCTTCGAGGTCGACTTGCTGATCCGTCGGGCGGTCGATATGCTGGGAATTCGTGAGGAGTTGCTGCGCCGGCCGCCGAGTCGACCAGCGGCAGTCAATGCGCGCCAAGCCCTCTCGGTGGCGATTCCAAAAAATCGCGACGAGGTTGCGCAGCGATCCTTGGCGGGATTGATGCTCCGCTTACCTGCGCTGACGGAGCGGCTGAGCCAAGAGATCGAGGCGCGCCAGTGGCTCGGCCTGACGTGGCGGGGAGTGGTTGACGCGATTATCACCCAATGGCAAGAACGTGGAAACATCGACCTTTTCCGTTTGACACAAGCCTTGCCGACGGAGCTCGGGAGCGAGATCGCCGCGTTGGCGTTGGAAGGGGAGAATCTCTCGGATGCCGAATGCGCCAAAATGGCGGATGATTGTCTCGCGCATTTGGGCCGCAAATATCTGGAGACCCACAAGCGTGATCTACGCATAGCGATACGGGCCGCGGAAGAGCAAAAAGATGAGAAAGCGAAGAGAGAAAGGATGCTAGAATGGCAAGACCTCGTACGAAAAGAACGCCAACTAGAACGCCGAAAGCGCGAGCCGAAGTTAATCGTCCGGTAGCGAAAACCAAATCAGCCTCCGACTCCACCCTTCAGCCCGTGGAGAAGAAGAATATGAAGGAGGTCAAGAAGCTCATCGACCTGGGCAAAGAGAAGGGCTATCTGACCTACGACGATGTTAACGACATGCTTCCGGCAGAGGTGGTTTCGCCGGACCAGATCGACGACGTCATGTCCATCTTCGGCGAAATGGATATCGAAGTCGTTGATTCGAACCAACGGGTCACCCTTGGCGGGGCCGGTGAGGAGCTTGCGGAGGAAGAGGAAGAAGAGAAAGAGCTTGACAATGACGTCGACGGCGACGTCGTCGGCAAAACCGGCGACCCGGTGCGCATGTATCTGCGTGAGATGGGCACCGTTTCGCTCCTCAGTCGCGAGGGCGAAGTCGAGATCGCAAAAAAAATCGAGGAAGGCGAGAACCGGGTGACCAACGAAGTTTTGTCCAGTCCTCTGGCATTGACCTACATCTTGGATCTCGGCGAAAAGCTCGCCCAGCACGAAATTCGCGTGCGCGAGATCATCAAGGAAGAGGGCGAGGAGGACAGCGAAGATTTCGAAGACGAAGAGGTTCATGAGAAGAGATTGCTCGATCAAATCGGCAAAATCCGCCGGACCACCAACGATCGTGAGAAGATTAGGCGGCAGCTGGAGGGCAAACGTCTCTCCGCGCAGCGCCGCCAGTTGCTCCTAGACAGCGTCGTTAAATACAATGACCGGATCATCAACGGCCTCAAAGGTCTGCAGCTCAATCGAAAGCAAACGGAAGCGATCGCTGACGGGCTCAAGCGGACCATGGAACGCATGCAAGCGCTCGAAAGAAGGGTCAAAGACTACGAGCACAGAGTCGGTAAACCGTCCGCGGATATTGTCAAGATCGTGTCCAATGCCGACGAGCGCAAAAAGAATTGGCCGAAAGTGATCGGCGCGTTTCGGATGGGGCACGAGGCGATCCTGCAGATGGCCGAAGAGATACGTAGTGCCCGGCGCGACATCCGTCACATCGAAAAAGATCTTGAAATGCCGGTCGAGGAGATCAAGCGGCGTGTCTGGTCTATTATCGAAGGCGAGACCAAAGCGAATTTGGCGAAGAAGGAACTGATCGAGGCAAATCTTCGCTTAGTCGTGAGCATCGCAAAAAAATACACCAACCGCGGGCTCCAATTTCTCGATCTCATACAAGAGGGCAATATCGGGTTGATGAAGGCCGTGGACAAGTTCGAATATCAACGCGGCTATAAGTTTTCCACCTATGCAACCTGGTGGATTCGCCAGGCGATCACCAGAGCGATCGCGGACCAAGCGCGGACGATTCGGATTCCAGTGCACATGATCGAAACCATTAACAAGTTGATCCGTACTTCCCGATATTTAGTTCAAGAGATCGGCCGCGAGCCAACACCTGAAGAGATCGCGACTAAAATGGAAATTCCGCTCGACAAGGTGCGCAAGGTATTGAAAATTGCCAAGGAGCCGATTTCACTGGAGACACCCGTCGGCGAGGAGGAGGATAGTCACCTTGGCGACTTCATCGAAGACAAACGCATCATCACGCCATCGGACGCAGTGGTAAACATCAATCTGCAGGAACAAACTCGCAAGGTGTTGGCGACCCTGACGCCGCGCGAAGAGCAAGTACTGCGCATGCGCTTCGGTATCGGAGAAAAATCCGATCACACGCTGGAAGAAGTGGGGCAAAAATTTACGGTCACTCGCGAGCGCATCCGCCAGATCGAAGCCAAAGCTTTACGCAAATTGCGTCAACCGGCTCATAACCGGTTGGTCCCTGGTTCGAGTCCAGGTGGGCCCACCAACCCTTATCCTTTTCGACCGCCCATCGCTGGTCGCCAGCGCGTGCGTTTGAGAGCGTCGTTAGCCCGACTTCACAGATTCGACGCTGAATAAAAAAATATCACTCGCACAAGTGTTTGGATTGCAAAGGATGAGATGATCCAAAGCAGCCAAAACGGCTTGTAGTGCAGACCTACCCCCTGTTCAAGCTTAACTGGA
>WNGF01000271.1_pt1 | contig 71624 bp, 52 predicted proteins | sample 5400641 | NCBI WGS metagenome assembly WNGF01 (sample SAMN13153371, study PRJNA577476) | soil metagenome | isolation source: 80 cm soil or saprolite under grassland replicate 2 | place: USA:California | collected 2016-06-15
GGCCGGCTTTGAGGGCGGCAGGATGCGGCCGCTGTGCGATGTCTGCGTGGTGGTCCCGTCGGACAACATGCAGATCATCGAGGACCTGCACGTGATGGCCGCGCACGGCATCTTCACCATCCTGCGCAGCCGGATGGCGGAAGCCGGCGATCGGGCCGCTGACGTCGAAGCGGAAGACGGGGAGCGGATTCCGCAGCGGCGCGCGGTTTAGTTCGCCGCGAACCATTCATCGCGAACCAGGAGAAAAGCTGCAAACGCGAGATTTGTCTCAGGAAGCACAGCGTATGGCCACGAGTGAACAGGTGTGGAGCGATTCAAAACCCAAGCGAGGTTCTCGGCCCAGAATGACCAAACGAGTGCAACTGCTGCTGAAACGATTGCTGGATATCGTCATATCCGGCACTCTGCTCGTGCTGCTCTCGCCGCTGTTTCTACTGCTCGCAATCCTGGTTAAGCTCACCTCGCCGGGGCCGATCTTTTTCCGATGGCACGTGATTGGGCAGGGCGGGCTGCCGTTTGTGGGATACAAATTCCGCACCATGGTTGTGGGCGCCGACCGTATGCGGGAGCAATTGCAAGCCCAGAACGAGATGACCGGGCCATTCTTCAAGATGACGCGGGACCCGCGCGTCACTCCCATAGGGCGCCTCATGCGCCGCTTCAGCCTGGATGAGTTACCGCAACTGTGGAGCATCTTGATTGGCGACATGAGCCTGGTAGGCCCGCGTCCCACTCAGGTCTTCGAGTTCGAGAAGCTCCAGGGGTGGCAGAAGCGCAGGGTTGAAGTGAAACCGGGAGCGGTCTCGTCATGGATCATCCTGGGCAAGACGCGCGACTTCAATCAGATGGTCAACATGGACATTGACTACATCGAGCGATGGTCGCTCTGGACAGACTTGAACATGCTGATGAAGGCCATTCCCTATGTGGTGCTGGGAAAGAACACCTGAAATATAACAGTCTTTCCAAGCCGGCCCCTGAATCCAACCAGACGCAAAAATGAAATCGAATTTCAACATGTGTGGCAACGTAGCCGCGCTCAGGTCTGTCTAATCTCTCGTTACGCGGTGTGCCGCAATTATCTTGGGGCGTGGCGGTCTGGCTGCCAGAGGACAGCTGTATATGGCTTTTGATCGGTTGCGCATATCGGTGCTGCTGGCGGACGGTCTTTGGATCCTGCTTGCACTTCTTATTGTTTGCGATCATCGCTTCGAGGCCTGGGCCGATATTAATTCGCCGGAGGCGTTTGGCAGCGAATTCCTCTGCCTGCTGATTGTGAGCTACGTCGTCTGGCCGCTCCTTTACTTCTGGATCAAACTGGACGGCTTCGAGCACGGCTGGGGGCTGACCTCGGTCGCCTCCTGGCTTGCAATTGGCGTGATGGTGCAGAGCATCGTGCTGGGTTCCAACGCCTACTTCCTCAGGGAGACGTTTCAGCGCCGCTTCCTCATCTACGCGGTTGTCCTGCTTTACCTCGGTTTTGTTGCCATCCGTATTCTGGCGCGCTGGATTCTATCCGGCGTCGGCATGCGCCGTATGGTGATTCTGGGCGATGGCCGTGTGGCGCGTGAGCTGGCCACCAAGATCTCGCAACATCCCGAGCTGCGCACCGAGGTCGTGGGTTTCTTTTCCCTGAGCGGCCAGAATGGGCGCGAGCCGCACGATCGCGCGCTGCACGGAATCTCCACGCTGGACATCCCCGAGATGCTGCAGAAGAGGTCGATCACCGACGTGGTGATCGTCTTCTCCGGGCATTCGCGCGAGGTGGCAAGCCTGGTAGACCGCTGCCGCGCGGCGGGCATCACCGTCGGCCTGGTCTCGGAATACTACGACCTGTACCTGACGCGGCCCAATCTGGTTGAGGTGGGTGGGATCCCGCTGCTGCGCTTCGACAAACCCAGCGAGCACAACCTGCTCCTGCGTGTGAAGCCCGCCATGGACTTCCTCATGGCGGTCCCACTGCTGGCATTGACCGCGCCCCTGCTCGCCGTGACCGCACTGCAGCTCGCGATTCGTGGACGCCAGGTGATCGAGAGCGAAATCCGCTGCGGGCGCGGCGGCAGACTGTTCTCCATGTACCGCTTTGCGATCAAGCGCGACGACCCGGAGAATACCTGGCTGATGGATCTCCTGATGAGGACCAGCCTCAACGAGCTGCCTTCGCTATGGAACGTGCTGCGCGGCGAGATGAGCCTGGTGGGTCCGCGTCCGGAGACCCCGGAGCGCATCAAGCATTACTCCGAATGGCACCACCAGCGCCTGCGCTTCAAGCCCGGCATCACCGGCTGGGCCCAGGTGCACGGCTCGCGCGACTGCGATTCTTCCGATGAGAAGGCCCGCTTCGATCTGCATTACATCCTCACCTGGTCGCCACTGCTTGATATGGCCGTGCTGCTGCAGACCTTTGGCACCGTGCTGAGCCGGCTGTATCCGCGCCCCTCGGAGGCCCGCGCGGCAAAACGGATGAGCGCGCCGGTCATGCCGAAGCGCTATGCCGACAGCACCTCGTCCAGCTCGCAGTGAGTCTCCGCCGCAGGCGCCCAGAGAATTGAACCGTGGGCCCGTCAGGGCCCACTTCTTTCACCCCTCGCCCGACATCCAATAATGAATGACACAGAAGGGGACAGAGGTCTCCGCAAGCAGAGCAGGTTTCAGCCCTGATACCGGATCCAGAGTGACTGGCAAGGACAAAATGGCGACCGGCAGCGAATTGTGTGAAGAGACCGTGAAACCCGTGGTTTCGAGCGTGGCGCGCAAGCAGCTCCGCGGCTCGGGTTTGCTGCTGGCTGGCCGAGTGATTTCGTTGGGCCTGACGACCCTGACGCAGGTCCTCATCGTTCGCTATCTTGCGACGAACGATTTCGGCGCCTGGGCCTACGCAATGGCCGTGGTGCTGTTCTGGCAGGCTGCGGCCAATCTCGGCTTCCATGAGGCCGTCACTCGCTTCGTCCCGATCTATCACGAGCGCGGCGAGTACCCGAAACTGTTTGGGACGATCATGCTGTGCTGCGGCTTCGTTCTTCTCACCGGGGCGATGGTAATCCTGGGATTTTATCTCTGGCCTGAAACGCTGCTCGCCCTGGTGCGCCAAGAAGCGGCAAACCTGAAGGTGCTCTTCGTCCTGATCTTTCTGGTTCCGGCCGAGGCGATGGATACGCTGTTGCTTGGGCTTTTCGCCAGCATCGGCGGGGCTGGCAGCATCTTTGTCCGGCGCCATGTGGTCTCGCCGCTGCTGAAGCTGATCGTGGTGCTGCTGCTGCTCGCGCTGCACTCCGGCGTGATCTTTCTCGCCTATGGCTATCTGCTGACCACCATCGCCGGAATCGCCGTCTACGGTTGGATTCTGCTGCACCAAATGCAGCGGGAGGGGATCCTCGCCCACTTCAGCCTGCGCGGCCTGCAACTGCCGGTACGGGAGGTCTTTTCCTTCACCATCCCCATGGTGAGCTCCGATGTGCTGGCACTGCTGATTCAGTCAGTTGCTGTGTTCCTGCTCGGCTACTTCCACAACATGCGCGAGGTCGCCTTCTATCGCGTGGTGTTGCCGGCGGCCGCGATGAACCAGACGGTGGCCATCACCTCGGCGCTGTTGTATTTGCCGGCGGCGGCGCGGCTGTTTGCGGCGGGAGATGAAGAGGGCCTGCGCCATCTGTACTGGCGCACCACGACGTGGATCACCATGCTGTCGCTGCCCATCTTTGTCGCGACCTTTGTCTTCGCGCGGCCGATGACTGTGATGCTCTACGGCCAGCGCTATGCCGACGCCGGGCTGCTGCTGGCGATCCTCTCCCTCGGCTTTTATTACGACGTGCTGTTCGGCTTCAATGGGCTCACCCTGAAGGCGCTGAACAAACTCTCGATCTTTGTTGGCAGCAACCTGCTGGCCGCGGTCGCCGGAGTGGTGGCCGATCTTGTCCTGATTCCCAAGTATGGCGCGCTTGGCGCGGCGATCGCCACGGCAATCATCCTGATCATCTCAACCTCGCTTCGGCAGGTGGCGCTGGGGCTTGTGCTGGGCACCGGAATCTATCAGGGCAAGTTCCTCGCTGTCTATGGGCCTCTCGGGCTGGGGCTTGCGGCAATGGCCGGCATCCGCCTGATCGTTCCCTCGAACCTGGTGCTGGCCGCGGGACTGGCGGCAATCGTGGTGGGAGCTGTTCTGCTCTTCACCCGGAAAGAGCTGGGTGTCTTGGAGGTCTTTCCGGAAAGCGCCCGCATTCCCCTGGTCGGGCGCCTCTCCCAGTGGGTGCGTCATTCCACCTGAGATCTTCGCATTCGCAAGATTTCGACCAGCTCTTTGCATCTTATTTATATGAAAGGCGTGCGGGCCGGCTGTAACGTAGCCGACCCCCCATTCACTCTCGAGTAACCGATATGAGTTTTTCAGCAAAGGCGGGCGCTTTCGGCCGTCCTCAGAGCTTGGTTGTGCCGGTTGCAGCCGCGGTAATCATCGCGCTGGTAAGCTTCGCTGCGATTTATAGCTTTGGAATCGTGCCGGTCACACTGGCTGTTGTGGCCTTCGCCTGCCTGATCATTGCCGTAGCAAATCCCGACTTTGCGACGCAGATCGTGGTGCTGGTGATGTACTCCAATGCAGCGGCCGTCGCCGTCCACAACAATCGGTCGTTGACCCCCATTGCGGTGGCTTTCTTTTTGATGTTGTTCATCCCCGTGGTCAACTTTGTGGTCTTCCGCAGGGAGGGACTGCGGATTGACAGGGTGAGCTGGCTGATGGTGCTTTACCTGGTCATCATCACGACCTCGGCGATGCTCTCAAGGGTCCCTGCCGAGTCCATCAAGCCCGTCACCAAGTTCGTCTTTGAGGGGCTGATGTTCTACGTCCTGCTGATCAACTCCTTCCGCTCGCCCCAGCTCCTCCGCAGGGCCATGTGGATCATGCTGGTGGTCGCGGGTCTATTGGGAGCGCTCTCCTGGCACCAGAGCCTTACGAAGAGCTTCCACAGCAACTATGGCGGATTTGCGATGACCACGCTGGCCGCCTCCGAAACCGGCGGCTCGTCGACCGGCGACGAGGTCGACACGGGCGAGTTCAAGCGCGGCGTTGCCGTCGGACAGTTCCGCGCACTTGGCCCGGTCAGCGATCCCAATTTTTATTCGCAGATCCTGGTCGCGGCCCTACCGTTTGGCCTCATCTTCGCCTTCGTCGGCCGCTCCAAGCGGATCAGGGTGGTTGCCGCCGCGCTTTGCATTCCGCTGATGGCAGGCATCGTCCTGAGCTTTTCCCGAGGCGCCGCGCTGACGGTCTTCCTGCTGGGCTTCAGCCTGTTCTTTCTCCGTTACCTGAAGCTGCGCTACGCCGTTCTGTTTGTGGCGGTGCTGATCGCCGTGCTTGTCTCGATGCCTGGCTACATGAACCGCGTCCTCTCAGTTGGGACCGTTTCCTCGCACAAGGCTGACGACTCGATGCGGCAGCGCTCCGGAATTGTCCGGACCGGTTTCGAGGTCTTTCTGCATCATCCGGTGCTCGGAGTCGGAGTTGGCCAGGCTCCCAATTACATCGAGATCAGCGGTATGGGATACAGCGCCGGCAGGCGCGGACTGGCCCCTCACAACACCTACCTGGAGCTCCTGGTCGAGTCCGGCATCGTCGGCTTCACCTGCTTCGTGGCGATTGTCGTGGTGATGATCCGCAATTTGCTGCGGGCGGGCCGGTATTGGCTAGGGAAGCGACCGGAGTACGCGCAGCTCTGCATGGCCTGCATGCTCAGCGTGGGCGCCTTTCTCGCTACCAGTTTGTTCCTTCACCTGGCTTTTCCGCGATACTTCTGGCTTCTGATGGGGCTTGCCGGCGCCGCGGCCAGGATCTTCGACCCCGAAGAGGCGGAGCGGAACCTGCAGAGGGTCTCGGGTGTCATCGTTGCACAAAACCAGCCGTGACCTTCGCCCCCGAAAGTTGCGCTGAGCAGAATATGAGGTAAGGATGCTGGAAATCATCTTCTGGGCTTCGGTCGCGATCATCGCTTATACATACTTCGGCTTTCCCCTGCTGCTGTACGTGCGCAGCCGACTGCTGCGCCGCGATCCCCAGTCTGCCGACATCACGCCGCATGTCACCATGTTGGTGGCGGCCTACAATGAGGCAGCGGTGATCGCCAGCCGCCTGGAAAATATTCTGGAGCTGGACTACCCGCGCGAGAAGCTCACCGTTTTGATCGCGTCCGACGGCTCCGACGACGGGACGAACGAGATCGTCGCCCGCTACGCCCAAAGCGGTATCCGGCTGCTCGCGTTGCCGCGGCGCGGAAAGACCTCCGCACTCAACGCCGCCGCGGCCCATGCGCAGGGAGACATCCTGGTCTTCTCCGACGCAAACACCCTGTGCGCGCCCGACGCGCTGCGCAAGCTGGTCAGGCCATTTGCCGATCCAGCTGTGGGTGGAGTGGCCGGCCACCAGTTGTATGCCTCGACCAAGACCTCCAGCTCGGCAGAGTTCGGCGAGCGCACCTACTGGAGCTTCGATCAGGCGCTATGGGAATGGCAGAGCGCGGCCGGCAGCCTGAGCGCATGCACCGGCGGGCTCTATGCCGTCCGGCGTGAGCTGTTCTCGCCGCTTCCCTCCGGCGTGGCCGACGATGGCCTCATCTGGTATCGCGGCCTGGCCCGCGGCTACCGCATGGTCTATGAGCCGCGCGCGATCGCCATGGAGTGCGTGGCGGCCTCGGCCGAGGTCGAGTTCCGGCGCAAGGTGCGCGTGATTGCGCTCGGCATGCGCAGCCTGTGGGAGGCCCGTGAGCTTTTGCTGCCCTGGCGTTACGGGTTTTCCTCGCTGCAGATCTTTTCCCACAAGGTCATGCGCTGGACGATTCCGCTGCCGCTCCTGGCGATCCTGATCAGCTCGCTCCTGCTGGCCCACGGCTCGCTCTTCTACTCGGCGATCGTTGCCCTGCAACTCGGCTTCTATGGCGCGGCATTGGCGGTCGCGCTGGTCTCGCAGCGCACATTGCGAAAAATGCGGGTGCCGGGCGCCGTCAGCCTGCCCTTCTATTTCTGCCTGACCTACGCTGCCTCTGTGTGGGCCCACCTACAACTGCTCGGCGGCAAGCGCTGGGACCGTTGGGACGCCACCCACACCATTCGCGTGCGGCCGCGCGAGCAGCGCACCAAGGCGGCCTACATCATGTCGAGGTTTCCGAAGATCACGGAAACCTTCGTCCTATACGAGATCCTCGAGCTGCGGAAGCGGGGAGAGGCGGTCGAGCTATATCCGCTTATCCACGAGCGCCAGCCGGTGGCCCATCCCGATGTGGAGCGCCTCTCCGATTGCGTGCATTTCATGCCGTGGGTGTCCCGCGCTGTCGTGCGGGCCAACTGGCATTATCTCCGGCGCAACCCTGGCGTCTATCTTGGAACCGCGGCCAAGGCTGTGATCGCCAATCTGGGGAGCGCGCGCATGTTGGCTGGCGCGTTGGCGTTCTTCCCCAAGTCGGCGGCGTTCGCCTACGAGATGGAGCGCGGCGGGGTCACCCATGTTCATGCGCACTTCGCGACCCATCCGGCGTTGAGCGCTTGGATCATCCACCGGCTCACGGGCATTCCCTACAGCTTCACCGCGCACGCGCACGATATCTTTGTCCATCGCCAGATGCTGCGCGAAAAGCTCACCGACGCCGCGTTCGCGGTCGCCATCTCCGAGCACAACCGCAACTTCATGGCGGAAAAGTGCGGCGAGGAGCTGCGCAGCAAAATCCACGTCATCCACTGCGGGGTGGATGTGGAATATTTTGCGCCGCCGGCCACTCCTCAGGCGGCCGGCCCGCTGCGCATTATTTGCGTCGCCTCGTTGTGGGAGATGAAGGGGCACGCCTATCTTATCGAGGCCTGCCGGCTGATGCGTCAGCGCGGAATCGACTTCCATTGCGATTTCGTGGGAGACGGCTATCTCAGGGCGCAACTGATGGAGCAGATCTCGCGTGCGGGGCTGGAGGACTCATTTGTCTTCCTCGGTCCGCAACCGCGCAGCGTGGTCCGGGGCCTGTTGCACCAGGCGCACGTAAAGGTGCTGCCCTGTGTTCCACTCGCCACCGGCCTGCAGGACGGCATTCCGGTGGCGTTGATGGAGGCGATCGCCTGCGGGCTCCCTGTGGTCTCCACCACGGTCTCGGGTATTCCCGAGCTTGTCGACTCGGACGTGAACGGCATCCTCGTCCCGCCGCGCGATCCGGATGCATTGGCCGAGGCCCTGGAGCGGCTTGCGCGCGATCCTGAACTGCGGGCGCGCATGGGTTGCTGCGGGCGCGAGAAGGTGCTGCGCGAATTCAATCTCGCGGCCAATGCCGAAAAACTCTCAGCCCTGTTTGCCGGGACCACGCCCGCGAGCCAGGCGTTGGAGCCGACCCGCGCAACCGCCTGACCCGCGCAACTGAGTGACGCGCAACTGACTGCGAAGGCCCGCAAGAAAAAAGCGGCGGCCCGGAGGCCGCCGCTGGTAACGCCTCTACTGGTTAGTAGTGGCAAGCAGTCATGTTGATAACGCGAACCTTGTCCCAAGGAATCACGTCGAGTGCACCGTATGAGTCGGTGGGCACGCCCACGCTCGACCAGCTCGGCACACCAGCGTTCTTGTCGGTGACACCGTAGAGCACGACCACGCCCGAGAAGTCCCGATTGTAGACGCCGTAGGTCTGCATGGCCTTGGCAATGACCTTCACCCACTGCGGCCAAGACTGCGCATCGACGTTGAAGGTCGGATCCAGCTGAAGCTGGGCGCCCTGGGGCAGTGCAGTCGAGCTGCCCTGGATCGAGTCCATGTGGGTCGCCGGGCAGGCGAAGTAGGTGCCGGTGCGGTTATACGGAGTGGCCATCGCCAGGGCATGGTCGATGTGGCCCTGAGCGATTTCCTCAGGCCGCACCGCGCCACCCAGGCCGGCAAAGCCCGCAGCCACGTTGCTGTTTTCGCACGACTGACCCAGCGCGCAGCCTGCTCCCCAACCATACAGGTTGTTGATCGCAACGCCATTTCCGGACCAGGTGTCGCTGGCGGAGTCATAGCTGGCCAGCCACATGTCAAGCTCTTTACCGGCATACGGGCTGCCGTCCTGCGCTTCGTAGACAACAACCAGGTGATGGTCGGTGCCACTTGCGATCACGGCGCCGGCGGGAATCGGGAAGGCAACGGTGCTGCCGACCTTGCAGGTCGTGGTCTCGGTACCCGTGCACTTCACGTTGTAGACCTTGTCGGTCGACTTCGCGTAGGCGATGGGCATGCCGTAGCCGCCGTTGGAGAACGTGATGTGCTGCGACCTCCAGTTCAGCACGCTCTGCTGCATCATCGAGGCCGAATTCGGATCGGTCGCGGCGGTGGCAGGAATCGGAATGTTCCAGAAGCTGGTGGAAGCGTAGTACTTCTTGAAGCCTGTGGTGGTGGTGTCGGAAACCGTGAGGTTCAGGTTCGCGCTGGAGGTAAGACCCGCGGCGTCAGTCAACTTCACTGTGACAGGGAAGGTGCCCGCGACGGTCGGGGTTCCGGAGATCGCGCCGGCGGTGCTGAGCGAAAGTCCCCCGGGCAGCGCGCTACTGGTAATCGTCCAGTTGTAAGGAGTGGTGCCACCCTTGCCCGCAAGAGCGGTGCTGTAGGAGGCCTTGAGGGTGGCGATCGGCAGCCCGGTGGTCGCAACCGAAGGCGGCAGGTTGGCGACAGTCAAGCTCAGGTTTGCGGTGGCGGCCTGCTGCGATGTGCCCGAGTCCTTCACCTGCACGGTAAAGCTGTTCGTGCCGGCAGTGGTCGGGGTGCCGCTGATGACGCCATTGGTCGAGAGCGAGATGCCGGCATTCAGCGAACCGGAGATGATGCTCCAGGTGTAGGGCGAGCTTCCGCCGGTAGCGCTCAGTGTGGCCGAGTACGACTGATTGATGCCGGCGCTCGCCAGCGAGCTGGTGGTCAGGGCCAGGGCCGAGGTCTGAACAGTGAAGGTAGAGGTGCTGACTTCGGTGGTGCCCGCGGTCGTGGTGACTTTCTGAGTAATGGTGTGGGTGCCGCCGGCGACCGATCCCGTGCTCCATCCAATGCCGGTGCTGGGAGATGTGCTGTCGTTCGTACCGGCGAAATCGTAAGGCGAAACGCCTTCACAGCGCCGCGCCGAGGTGCTCATGCTGGGGTTGTCCAGCCAGTAGCAGACGCTGGTGATGCCGGTCGGGCTGGCATTGCTCAGCTGCGACGACATCGCGGTGAAGATGTATTCAGTGCCGGAGATGGTTGCGCCGTTCAGGGCAACTGCGCCGCTGCGGTTCGCCTGGGTGCTGACGGCGATGGCATAGGTGGTGGTGCTGGGGGTCGGAGCCGTGACCGCGACCGTGGCGGTGGCCACCTTGGAGGTGTCGGCAGCAGCTAGTGCCTTGATTGAGACGCCGCCGGCAGGAGCGGTGGCGGGGGCGGTGTAGAGTCCGTTGCCGGAGATAGTTCCCGCTGTCGCGTTACCGCCGCCAACGCCATTGACCTGCCAGTAGACGCCGGTATTGGTGGTGCCGCTAATCGTGGAGGTGAACTGCTGGGTCTTGCCGGTCTGCACGGTAGCGCTGGACGGGGAGACTGAGATGTTCACCGCCGAGGCGCCGCCGCCGACCGTGAAGGTCGCGCTGGAGGATTCGGTTGCGCCGGTGCTCATGGTCACAACCTGCGAGATGGTGTGGTTGCCGCTGGCCACCTTGGTGGTGTCCCAGGGCATCGCGGTGCCGTAGCTTTCGTTCGAGCCGGCGTAATCGTACGGCGCAAAACCCTCGCAGCGGGTCGCCACGCTGTCGAGCGAGTAGCAAACTCTGGCGATGCCCGTCGGATTGGTGGTGGCGACGTTGGTCGCAAGGCTGGTGAAGACATAGATGCTGCCGGAAACCGTGGCGCCGTTGAGTGCAGAGGCGCTGCTGCGGTTCGACTGCGCGCTGACCGAAAGCGTATAGGTGCCAGCGAAGGACAGCCCTGTGGCGAGTCCAATCAGTAAAACGAGTACGAATAAAGTCCGCAGGGTTGTGAAGCAGGCCAGGCGCGTTTGTTTCGCCATTTTGTCTATTACTCCTGAAAGGGTATGGGGTCTTATCTGGTCTTGCTTCGAATGCGGCTCTTTTTTGCCGGCCCGAAAGTCTTGATCACTTCTCTTTCGGGGTCGCATGCCACGGCAGTGGCGCGCGCTCATTCAACTGTTGTGAGAATACGGTCGGCGGGACGACCATTCGAGGCGTGGAACCCCTTAGGGCCTTCGTAATAGGAGCCCTAGGCGCGAACCGAAAAGACATTGGACAGAAGTAACCAGCCCTTGGTGCGCAGAAATTGCGCGCATGAATGCAGTTTTTGCACGACTTTTGGCCGCTTTTTACCTGCGCTTCACGCGCGCGCTTTGGCGCCGTTTTCGGGGCAAGAATCAAGCGCGCTCGCGCATGATTTGAGCACGCATTTTCGAAGTGAAAACGGGACGATTCGCGCATTCGCGCAGTGCGATTTGTGAGGCGACTGCGCGGCATCGGGCGCGACTTCTACATTGCGCACGACATCGAAGAAAAACATCGCGCGCGGTTCGCGCGAAGCTGCGCGCGCAATCATCGCGCGCGACACTCGCGTGAACAGTGCGCGCAAACATTCCTACAAACATTGCGCGCCAAACCTGGCGCAATCCGGGCGCGCGATTCAGTCCGCTGTGTCTACAGTTTTGTATTCCGTTGTGCTCGCGCGTGTGCAGTCTTCGCGTTTTTGCCAATGGGTGTGCTCGCCTCGCACGCAACAGGCAGCATGCCCAAAGGCGCTTAGTGAATGGCCGATCCGATCTTGCTGAGCAACGATCTGCTGAGGCCGTCTCTACCGTTCAACAAATTTTCTGCTTGTAGTCCGAGCTCATCGCGGGGTGGCGTATGAGGGGTGGTCTGCGATACGGCGCTATTTTGTCTGCGCTGGCGCTTTTCATCGGGAATGGCTGGGCGCAATCCGCGCTCAGCAAACGGAGCGTGAGCGTTGAATCCGGCGCCGTGAACATGTCTGCTTTGCCCGCGTTTTCCGAGGAGGAGATCGCCGAGCGAGACGCGGAAGAGGAAGCTCCGAACCATAGCGCCGTGGGCGACTTTGCCCTGCCCGCATCGGTGGTGCAGAAGAAGCAGCTTCAGTCGAACGTCACGGCCGGTTCAACCCTCACCGCGTCAGCGAGCTCAACAACCACTGCGACGGCGAGCTTCAACACATCGCTTCAGGCTGCGGCGAGCTTCAACGCGCAGACCTCTCCTGCGCCCGCGGTCAGCTTCCGGGCGCAGCCGATGGTGAGCAATGCGCCGCCCGATACCACCGGCGCCGTCAGTGCGAATTACGTGATGTCGGTCAGCAATGACGCGATCGTGATTCAGGACCGCTCCGGCACCACGCTGAAGACCACGAACCTCAACAGCTTTTGGACCGCTGCCTTTGGCTCCGCCATCACTCCTGCCTGGGACCCCAATGTCCGCTACGACCCGTACGCCGACCGGTGGATCCTGGTCGACATGGGTGCCTATGGCCTCAGCGGCTCTTCCATGCTGATCGCCGTCAGCGCCACGAACGATCCCAGGGGCACCTGGTATCTGCGCCGCGTGCTCTCCGATTCCACCACCACCACCTTCGATCATCCGCGGGTCGGCTTCAGTAAGAACTGGATCGTCGTCACCGGCAACCAGGTCCAGAACGCCTCTCCCAACAACTTCCTTTACTCGGTGGTGTACGTCTACAACAAGGCGGACCTGTACGCCAACGGCAGCCTGCCGCCGCAGGAGTTCAGCAACCTCACCACGGCGTTCACGCTTACCCCGGCGCTCACCTATGACAACACCATCGACACGATGTACCTGATGGCCAACTACAACGGGAACAGCGGCGGCCAGGGATATCTGAGCCTTTCCACCATCACCGGGACGGTCAACTCCCCTGTGCTGAACTTGAATGCGGTCTTTCCCAGCACGTCGAGCACGTGGGCCAGCACCGTCTCGCAGAACTTTGCGCCCCAGTTGGGTAGCGCGCAGAAGATCGGCGTCTTCGATGCGCGCATGAACACCGTGGTCTACCGCAACGGGTCGTTGTGGGCCACGCACACGGTGTTTGTTCCCGCAGCCTCGCCGACCAGGTCCGCGGTGGACTGGTGGCAGGTTGCGACCGACGGCACGGTCCAGCAGTTCGGCCGCCTCGAAGACACGGGCGGGACTTACTTCTACACCTATCCGAGCCTTGCCGTGAATGTGAACGGAGACATGCTGGTCGGCTACTCCCGCATGTCATCGAACAGCTATGGCTCAGGCGCCTATGCCTTCCGCGCGGCGGCCGATCCTACCGGGACACTGCGCCAGGAATACGTGATGTCGAGCGGACAGGGCGGCGGGCAGAACACCTACGTGCGCCTCGACGGCAACGGCATCAATCGCTGGGGCGACTACAGCGCCACGCAAGTCGATCCGGTCAACGATACGGACTTCTGGACGGTGCAGGAGTACGCCTCGGCCACGGCGAACTCGTGGGCAATGTGGTGGGACAGCGTCATCGCGCCTGCGCTATCCGGCCCCGCCCTGCAGTCCGTGAGCGTGAACCCGGCGGTGGTGACGGGACCGCAGTCGTCGACCGGAACGGTCACGCTGAACATGTCGACACCGGCCGCGCTGTCGGTGGACCTGGGCAGCACGAACTCGGCGGCGCAGGTGCCGGCAAACGTGACCGTGGCACAGAATGCGTCAAGCGCCAACTTCCAGATCACGACCAACGCCGTATCCACTCCCACCACCGGGAACATTTCGGCGGCCTACAACGGCGTCACCAACTATGCAAGCTTCACCGTGAACCCGCCGGTGGCGCTGCAATCGGTTTCCGTGAATCCGTCTACCGCGACCGGCGGCCACGTCGTCACCGGCACGGTGACGTTGAATGTGGCGGCCACGAGCGCGCTGAGCGTAAGCCTCTCGAGCGCTAACTCTGCCGTTGCGTCGGTGCCTGCCAGCGTGAACGTCGCGGCCGGCGCCTCGAGCGCGAACTTCACCATCAACACCAGCAACGTGAGCGCCTCTACGCCGGTGACCATTTCGGCCAGCTACAGCGGCGTGACCAAGAACACGACCCTCACGGTTGTTCCGCCCGGCGCCGTACCGCTGGGCGTGGTGCAGGCGCGGCAGAACTTCAATGGCGGAACGGCCTCCAGCATCGCCGCCGCCATCACCAGCACGGCCGGCAATCTGCTGGTCGCCTACGTTCGCGAGGGCAGCAGCCCGACGGACAATTTCACGGTCACCGACAACCTCGGCCAGAGCTGGACTCCTGCCGGCTACAATACCTTCAACTCCGCCAATCGCAGCGGCATCTTCTACCGCGCGAACTCCGGCGCGGTGAGCAGCGTGACGGCCAACTTCACCACAGGCGGCGGCGTGGTCCGCTCCGGCATTGTGGTCTATGAGATCGAGGGCGCCGCGGCTTCGTCGCCGGTGGACGCAGGACCCGTGGCCAACACGGCCGGCACCACGAGCGGCATTACCAGCGCACCGCTGACCACCAGCAACCCGAACGACATCTTGCTGATGGCGGTCGATGTGGCGGGCGATCAGTCCGGCACCAACAACAGCTTTGTGCCCGGCGCAGGCTTTAACTTCGCCGCCACCGGAGCAGCGACGAACACGCGCCAGGCAGTTGCCTACGCGATTGTCGCTGCTACGCAGACTAACGCAACGGCTTCGATGAGCTGGGCCGTCAGCGCAGGCGGCGCGGGCTCGCAGTTCATCGCTTTCAAGCCCGATGCAGGCGCCGCCGCGCTGCAATCTGTCGGCCTGAACCCAACCACGGTGACGGGAAGCCAGTCCTCGACCGGCACGGTGACCTTGTCCAGCGCGGCCCCGATTGGCGGCGCGGTGGTCAGCCTCTCGAGCAACAATGCCGCGGCGCAGGTTCCCGCGGGTGGTACGGTCACGGTCGCCGCAGGCGCAACCACCGCAACCTTCACCATTACGACGAGCAGTGTCGCGAGCGCAACCGCGGCGACGATCTCGGCCGTCTACAGCGGCGTGACCAAGACCGCGGGGCTGACGATCAACCCGCTGCCCACATTGCTCTCGGTGGGTGTGAACCCAACGAGCCTCCTGGGGGGCAATTCGTCGACCGGCACTGTGACGTTGTCCAGCGCTGCGCCAACCGGCGGCACATTGGTCGGTCTTTCCAGCAACAACGCCGCGGCGCAGGTTCCTGTCTCGGTGACGGTTGCTGCCGGCGCAACCACCGCGACGTTTACCATCACGACCAGCAGCGTGAGCAGCACGGCGACGGCGACGATATCGGCCGCCTATAACAACGTCATCAAGACCGCCACACTCACTGTCAATCCGCTGCTCTTGCAATCTCTCACGGTCAGCCCGACAACCGTGGGAGGCGGCCAGTCTGCCAGCGGCACGGTCACGTTGAATGGCGCGGCGCCGGCGGGCGGCGCGGTCGTCAGCGTCTCCAGCAACAGTGCGGCAGCGCAGGTTCCCGCGGGCGGCACGGTCACCGTGCCGGCGGGCTCAACCAGCGTCATCTTCCCGATCAGCACCTCGAAGGTGAGCAGCCCCATCACCGTCACCATCTCGGCAAGCTATAACGGCGGCACGGTCCAGACGGCCACCCTGAACATCACACCGCTCAGCGTGGTGCAGGCGCGGTCGGCCTTCAGCACCAAGTCGGCTGCCAGCGTTACAGCCAACATCGCGAGCACGGCGGGCGACATGCTGGTGGCCTTCGTCCGCGAAGGCTCCAACGCCACCGACAACTTCACCGTGACCGACAACCTCGGCCAGCAGTGGACGCTTGCCGGTTACAACTCCTTCGGTTCGAGTGAGCGCTGCGGTATCTACTACAAGGCGAACTCCGGCGTCGTGAGCAGCGTGACGGCGAACTTCACCACCGGTGGCGGTGTCTCGCGGCCCGGCATCGTGATTTACGAGATCGCGGGCGCCGCGACGCTGGATGCTGGTCCCGCGGGAACCAGCTTCACTGCATCGCTGACCAGCGCAACCAGCGCTCCGCTGAGCAGCACGAACGCGAATGCCATTCTGCTCTTCGCCGTGGACCTGGCGAACAACGAGTCCGGCACCAACAACGGTTTTGTGCCGGGCGCCGGCTTTGCGTTCCCCGCGACGGGCACGGCGACAAACACTCGTCAGGCGGTCTCCTATGCGATCGTCTCGTCGCTGCAGAGCAACCTGACCACATCCATGAGTTGGGCCAGCAGCAGCAGGGGCGGCGCAACTCAATTCGTATCTTTCGCGCCGCTCCCGAATGGGGCGGCCTCGATACAGTCTGTAAGCGTTTCGCCGGACACGGTCACCGGCGGCAACTCACCCACCGGAACCGTCAACCTGAGCGCCCCAGCCCCGGCGGGCGGCGCCGTGGTAACGCTCTCCAGCAACAACGCCGCGGCGCAGGTGCCTGCGAGCGTCACCGTGCTGCAGGGCCAGACGAGCGTCACATTCTCCATCTCCACCAGCGCCGTGGGCGCTGTGACGACAGCGACCATCACCGCCGGCTACAACGGCTTGGGCACCACCACACTGACCGTCAATCCGCCATTCGGTCTGCAATCGGTTGGCGTAAGTCCGTCAACGGTGACTGGAGGCCAGTCTTCGACCGGCACGGTGACATTGAGCGGCGTGGCCCCTTCGGACACAGTCGTGGCCCTGCAGAGCAGCGACGCCGCCGCGCAGGTGCCGGCCGGTGGAACGGTAACAGTGCCGCAGGGCTCGAGCAGCACCACCTTCCAGATCACTACCAGCACCATCGCAGTCGCAACGCCGGTCACAATCACGGCCACCTACAACGGCGTGAGTCCGACCACGACGCTGACGGTGAATCCTGCGCCCAGCTTGCAGACGGTGGGCGTGAATCCCTCCACGCTGACCGCAGGCCAGTCGTCGACAGGTACCGTCACGCTCACCGGTGCGGCTCCTGCCGGGGGCATCACCGTGAGCGTCTCCAGCAATGACCCCGCTGCACAGGTGCCGGTGGGCGGCACGGTCACGGTGCTGCAAGGCGCGACCAGCGCGACGTTCTCCATCAGCACGAGCGCAGTCGCCGTCTCGACGCCCGTCACCATCTCGGCCAGCTACAAGGGCGTGACCAAGACCGCGAGCCTGACGGTGAACCCGGTCGGCGCCGCACCGCCGTTGAGCGTGGTGCAGGCCCAGCAAAACCTCAATCCGAACTCCGGCGTCGGCAGCATCAGCGCCAATATCGCCACGACCTCGGGCAATCTGCTGGTCGCCTTCGTCCGCGAAGGCTCCAACCCAACCGACAATTTCACGGTGAGCGACAACCTGGGCCAGAGCTGGTCGCTTGCGGGCTACAATTCCTTCAACGGCACCAATCGCTCGGCCATTTTCTACATGTCGAACTCGGCTGCGGTGAGCAGCGTTACCGCCACGTTCACCACAACGGGCGGCGTGACCCGCGCCGGCATTGTGGTCTATGAGATAGCCGGTGCGGCAACGACTTCGCCGGTGGATGTAGGCCCATTGAACAACACCTTCGGCGCATCGCAGACCAGCCTTACCAGTGCGCCGATGAGCACCCTCACCGCCGACGACATATTGCTCTTCGCCGTCGACCTGTCTGTGAACCAAGCCGGGACCAACAACGGCTTTGTGCCGGGCGCGGGTTTCGCATTCCCCAGCACAGGCCTGGCCACCAACGCGCGCCAGGCGGTCTCTTACGAGATCGTCTCCGCCACACAGACCGGCCTGACGAGCTCGATGAACTGGGCGACTGCCGCCGACCAGGGCGGTTCTATGTTCGTGGCTTTCAAAGCCGCGTCAATCAGCCAGGTTGCACAGCTGACGCCGCGCGCGGCCGCGCTCACCTTCAGCAACACGCAGCAATTTAGTGCCAGCTTCAGCGCAACCGGCTGGTCGGTGGACGGCGTGGCAGGAGGCTCGGCAGGCTCGGGGACAATCACTTCTTCCGGCTTGTACACTCCGCCCGGCAGCGTGGGCACCCACACCATCACCGCAACAGGCGCCTCAAAAAGCGCGAGCGCCACCGTGTACATCACCAACTATCCCGGAACTTTCACCCAGCACAACGACAACATGCGCAGCGGGCAGAGCCTGGGCGAGACCGTGCTCACCCCCGCCAATGTGAATGCGGCGAGCTTCGGAAAGATCCTCTCCTATCCGGTGGATGGCTTCATCTATGGTCAGCCGCTCTACATCGAGAACGTCGCCATACCAGGCCAGGGGACCCACAATGTGGTCTTCGTAACGACCGAGCACGACAGCGTGTATGCCTTCGACGCCGATGGCAAACAGAGCACGCCGCTGTGGCACGTCAGCTTTATCAATCCAGCCGCGGGCATCACGTCAATTCCGAGCAGCGAATTCGGAGTCAGCACTCCTCCGGAGACAGGCATCACCAGCACGCCGGTCATCGATGTGGCGACCGGGACCATGTATCTGGATGCCAACACCAAGGAGGTCGTCGGCGGCAATACCACTTACGCACACCGTCTGCATGCACTGGACATAGCAACGGGTGCGGAGAAATTCGGCGGCCCGGTTTTGGTCCAGGCCCAGGTTCCTGGCACCGCGCCGGATGCGGTCAACGGCGTCGTCTCCTTCAATCCATTCTGGGAGAACCAGCGCGCGGCACTGTTGTTGCTGAACGGAGTGGTGTATCTCACCTTCGGCTCGCATGGAGACAACGGTCCCTATCACGGCTGGGTGATCGGATACAACGCCACGACGCTCCAGCAGACGATGGCGTTCAATAACACGCGAAACGGGACCGAGGGTGGAATCTGGCAGAGTGGGTGTGGCCCGGCAGCGGATGCCGCAGGCAACATCTATGTGATCGCCGGGGACGGCAGCTTCGATACATCCACGCCGCGCGCAAATTACGGGGAGAGCTTCATCAAACTGAACGCGGCCGGCGCGGTGACGGACTTCTTTACCCCGTATGACTTCGCCACATTGAACCCCGCCAATCTGGACCTGGGCACCGCGGGCACTCTGCTTCTGCCCGATCAGCCGGGGAATGCGCCCCACCTTCTGGTGAGTGTGGGCAAGCAGGGAACGGTCTACCTGTTAAACCGCGACAACATGGGCCAGTACAGCTCAACGCAAAACAATGTCGTGCAGCAGCTCGTACAGGTCATGGCCGGCGTCTACAGCACTCCGGCTTACTGGCAGGGCAGTGTTTATTTGAGTCCCCATGCCCAGCCGATGCGCGCCTACCAGTTGAGCAACGGGCTTCTGTCCACCACGCCAACCTCTCAGAGTACGACGTCGTTCGTTCGCGCAACCCCCTCGATCTCCTCCAATGGAGCATCGAGCGGCATTCTGTGGGCCACTCACTGGAGCGGCAATACCACGCCGGGCATTCTCTATGCCTACGACGCCGCCGACCTGACCCATGAACTTTACAACACAAGCCAGGCCGGATCGCGCGACACGCTCGATGTTGCGGTCAAGTTCTCCTCGCCGACGGTCGCCAACGGCAAGGTGTACGTCGGCATGAAATCCAGTCTGGTGGTTCTCGGACTGCTTCCCTGATGATCGACTCGCCGGGTCCCCGGCAAGCTCAGGGCCCCAGCGCTGGATTTTGGCATGCTGGGGTGGAACCCCGCGCCGTGGGCTTGCTGGGGAGGAGCTCCGGTCTCCGCCAGGACGCAACCCGGGCCGTGGCATATCGCGCAGTCTGTTCACGAAAGGCAAGCAAACCTCTTGATATTCCCAACGAAATCGGTTTCCCGTCGCTCGCTGTGTGTTTTCGCCATGAGTTCAGCTGTCCGCATCAAGGCAGCAGCGGTCGCATTGGCAGTGGTCCTCAGCCTGGCCACTGCATCTGGCTATGCCGCCACCTACGCTCTGTCAGTCTCCGCCAGTTCCAACCGCTCTGGCGCCATCGCGCTGGAGGGCCCGACTCTCGCGGGCGACCAGTACATCTTTACAAGCCTGGCCTCGGCGCTGACGAACTACGCTCCTCCGGGCATCAAGAAAGTTTGCTATTGGCTGGATAACGTCGCCATGACGGGAGCGGCGACCCATTGCGAGACCGGTGTCCCATACGACTATGCAGGCAGCGTGAGCGGTTCTTCGAACTCCGCAGCCAAGCCGTGGAACACAACACAAGTCGCCAATGGCACTCACAGCATCACGCAACTGGTAACGCTCTCAGCCGGAGGCACGGAGACCGATACCGCGAACTTTACGGTTACGGTGGGGAATCCCGCACCAAGCGTGCAAGCGCTGGGCCTGAACCCGAGCACGGTAACGGGTGGGCAGTCTTCGACCGCAACGGTTACCTTGACTGGCGCAGCCCCTGCGGGCGGCGCGGCGGTAACGGTCTCCAGCAACTCCAGCACGGCACAGGTGCCTGCGGGCGGCACTGTGACGGTGCCGGCCGGAAACACTAGCACGACTTTCCAGGTCACCACCAGCGCAGTGAACTCGGTCACGCAGGCCACTATTTCGGCCAGCTACAACGGCACGCAAACCGCGGTGCTGACGATCAATCCGGCGGGGGGAACGGCAACCTACGCTCTGTCGGTCAGCACGCAGTCGAACCGCAGCGGCGGGATTGCACTGAATGGCGCGACTCTCTCAGGCAACGCATACGTCTTTACCAGCCTGGCGTCGCAGCTAACGAACTTCAATCCGACCGGCATCACCCAGGTTTGCTTCTGGCTGGACAACGTCTCGATGAGCGGCGCGGCGACCCATTGCGAATCCGCCGTGCCCTACGACTATGCGGGCAGCGTCAGCACCGCGACCGCCAATCCTTGGAACACGGCTGCCGTCTCCAACGGCACACACAGCATCACGCAGCTGGTAACGCTTTCGGCCGGGGGGAGCGAGACCGATACGGCGACTTTCACGGTCACGAATGGTGCGTCTCTGCTGCAATCGCTGGGCCTGGATCCGACGAGTGTTGCCGGTGGCCAGTCGTCGACCGGAACCGTCACCTTGGGCAGTGCAGCCCCGGCGGGTGGCGCGCAGATTAGCCTCTCCAGCAGTGACTCCGCTGCGCAGGTGCCGGCGAGCGTCACAGTGCCGCAGGGCGCAACCAGTACGACATTCCCGGTCAGCACCAGTAGCGTGGGCGCTTCGACGCCGGTGACGATTACCGCAAGCTACAACGGCGTGACGCGGACCGCTACGCTGACAGTTACACCGCAGTCCGGGGATATAGGACCAATCCTGCAGTTCGTGACGGTGAACCCATCGACGGTCACCGGAGGCCTCTCGACAACCGGCACAGTGACCCTGCTCGGCGCCTGGGACTCGCCGATCGCCGTCGCGCTCTCAAGCAGCGATCCCGCGGCGCAGGTGCCGGCGAGCGTGACTGTGCCGGCCAACACCAGCTATGCACAATTCAACATCATCACCACCGTGGTTGGTTCCACTACGCCGGTGACCATCTCCGGCAACTACAACGGCACAACCACGGGCAGCACGCTGACATTGACGGCGCCTCCCGTCACTAACTCCAGCTACACGCTGTCGGTCTCGATTGCCTCCGACCGCAGCCGCGGGTCATTGCTGCAAGGGGCGACGCTGATGGGCAGTGCCTTCCTCTTCACCAGTCCCGCGGCGAACCCGGCGAACTTCAATCCCACGGGTATTAGCTCAGTTTGCTACTGGCTGGACAACACATCGATGAGCGGCTCGGCGACCCACTGCGAGTCGGCCGTACCCTATGACTATGCCGGTTCGGCCAGCACCGCCGAGGGCAACGCCTGGGACACCACAACGGTGCCTGACGGCACTCACACGATTACGCAGCGTGTGACTCGCTCAAACAACACCACGGAGGATGTGACCGCGACCTTCACCGTTCAGAACACCTACTCGGCGGGGCCGATCAACGCCGGCCATTACGAGTATGTCATCGTCGACCGCAGCATCTACGTCTACAACCTGGACAATAATTTCCAGCTGGTAAAGCGCGTGAACCTGCCGCAGGTGAACGGCGTGCGCGGCGTCGACACGGTCCCCGCCACGCACATGCTGTACATCTCCTATGGCGGAAACGGGGGCAGCAATGGGACAGGTTCCCTGCTGAAATACGATCTGCTCACGGACACGGTGGTCTGGACGAAGAATTACACCCACGGCGTCGACGCCTTCACGATCACACCGAACGGCACGACGGTCTATATGCCCGACGGCGCAGCCTCAACCGCCGGTCGCTGGTACCTCATTGACGCGCAGACGGGAAACGAGCTGGGCAGCATCAGCACCGGACTGAATGGGGCACACAACACAATTGCCAGTCTCGACGGCGCATATGTCTTCGGCGGAGCGATCCATTCCTCCTATTTGGCCAAGATCAACACGGCCACGAACACCGATGCCCTGAACATCGGGTCGATGGTGGGAGGTGTGCGCCCGTTCACCACCAACGGCAAGCACACGCTGGCGTTCACCACGGCGTCGCTCCCGTTCGGACCCGGCTTCCAGGTCAGCGATACAGCGGGCGGCAGCGTGCTGTACACGGTCACCGTGCCGGGATTCCCTGAGCCCACAACTGTCACCGGCAATACGGTAAACCACGGCATCACGCTGTCGCCCGACGAGCGCGAGATATATCTCATCGATGCGCCGAATGCCTATGTGCACGTCTTCGACGTCAGCGGGCTGCCCTCCATCGCACCGGTGCTGGTGGCCAACATACCTCTCACAACCAACTTCACCATTGGCAACCAGAGCCCATGCCTTTACGACTGCGCACGCGAAGGCTGGCTCAGACAGAGCCGGGATGGGCGCTACGCGATCGTCGGCAGCTCCGGAGACGTCATCGACACAACGACTCGCCGCGTTGTGGGCAGCATTCCCCAACTGATCAACACGCGCATCAACCTCGAGATCGACTGGCAGGGCGGTGTGCCGGTCTCCACGACCACGCATTACGGGTTGGGATATGTGACGCAGTAAACGCCGGCGTTTTGGGCCGGCGGGAACTGCTGCGGCAGAAGCTTTCGCAGGCCGCAGAGCATTTCAGCCGTGCATACATGAGAAAGGCCGTTGTTTCTGGTTTGTTCCGTCTTTTGGACGGTGACGCCGGAAAACAACGGCCTTTTTCGTGCAATGCGGACGGACAGCCGATCGAGTTTTTCCTTTCGCCGGTCTGGATGAGTTACGCGCATCGGACCCGGCAAGCGCGAGTCCAACCCCGCCGCGCATTTGGAATGGTTCGCACTCAGAGCGCACAAAATGCGGTGCCATTCAGGGATTTTTCCCGAATTTGTGGTGCTCACGCCAACCACGAGCCTGGAACGGGCATCTTTGGGATACGCGTGTTTTTGGGCGCGTACCGAGCTGACCGGCAGCCCAAGAGCGGGCATTGTCGAGAAAGCCGACTGTGCGCTTTCGGGGCACGTACTTCCAGAATAGCTGACGCGGATTTCTACCCCACAAGCCAACTGCGGGTTCCAGCAAGCCTGCTGTTGGCTCGCTGGTGTAGCAACTGCGGTCTTGATGTGGCTCGTTGAAACTGCAGACCTTGGTCTTGCGTTGAGGACCGAAAAGCGAGCACTGATGTCCCAACGAAAGCTGTCGCGCCCTCATCCATCGCGGTGCGTTGTTCCCAGCACTTCTTTCCGCTGCAGCGCGGCAATTGCCGTGATGGTGTTGGTCCTCTGCCTGGCCAATGCATCTGCCTTCGCTGCAACGTATGCACTGTCGGTCTCTGCCAACTCCAACCGCACGGGAGGCGTCGCGCTGGATGGCGCAACTCTTGCAGGCAATGAGTACATCTTCACAAGTCTGGCCTCGGCGTTAAGCAATTTCACGCCGTCGGGCATCAGCAGGGTCTGCTACTGGCTCGACAATACCAACGCGATCGGCACCGCGACGCGCTGCGATACAAAGTCACCGTATGACTACATCGGCAGCGTCACCGGTTCTCCGAACGCGGCGGCCAAGCCCTGGAACACGGCACTGGCTCCCAACGGCACACACACCATCACGCAGGTGGTCACGCTCTCGGCCGGCGGCACGGAGACCGACACCGCAACCTTCACCATCGCGAATGCCCCTCCGAGCCTGCAATCGTTGAGCCTGAACCCGGGCACCGTGAGCGGCGGCCAGTCTTCGACCGCCACGATCACCCTGACCGGTGTAGCGCCAGTTGGCGGCGCGGCCGTGAGTGTCTCCAGCGACTCCAACTCCGCGCAGGTTCCAGCGAGCGGCACGGTTACTGTGCCGGCGGGAAGCACCAGCACCACCTTCCAGATCACCACCAGCGCGGTGAACTCGGTCACGCAAGCCACGATCAGCGCCAACTATAACAACGGCACGAAGACCGCGGTGCTGACGATCAATCCGCCGGGAACTGCAACCTATGCTCTGTCAGTCAGCACGCAATCGAACCGCAGCGGCGGCATTGCCTTGGATGGCGCGACCCTCGCGGGCAACGCATACGTCTTTACCAGCCTGGCGTCGCAGCTGACAAACTTCAACCCGACGGGCATTACCCAAGTCTGCTTCTGGCTCGACAACGCCTCGATGAGCGGCGCGGCGACCCATTGCGAATCCGCCGTGCCTTACGACTATGTGAGCAGCGCGAGCACTACGACCGCCAATCCGTGGAACACGACGGCAGTTGCCAACGGCACGCACACGATCACGCAGCTGGTAAGCCTTTCCGCGGGCGGCGCCGAGACCGATACGGCAACGTTCACGGTGTCGAATGCCGGTTTGAGCCTGCAGGCGCTCAGCCTGAACCCGACTACGGTGGGTGGAGGCCAGGCTTCCACCGCAACGGTCACCTTGACCAGCGCGGCCCCGGCGGGAGGCGCTGCGGTCAGCGTATCCAGCAACGACCCCGCCGCACAGGTTCCGCAAAGCGGAACAGCGACCGTGCCGGCAGGAAGCACCAGCACCAACTTCCAGGTCACTACAAGCTCGGTGAACTCGGTCACGCAGGCCACCATTTCGGCCAACTTTAACAACATCACCAAGACTGCGGTGCTGACGATCAATCCTCCGGGAACCGGGACGTATGCTCTGTCGGTCAGCACGCAGGCGGACCGCAGCGGTGGAGTCGGCCTGCAGGGCGCGACGCTTTCGGGCAATGTCTATGTCTTTACCAGCCTGGCGTCTCAGCTCGCGAACTTCAACCCGACGGGCATCTCGAGCGTCTGCTTCTGGCAGGACAACACCAACGCCAGCGGCGCTGCGACGCACTGCGAGTCGGCTGTGCCCTATGACTTTGCAAGCAGCGTGAGCACCGCCACCGCCTTCCCGTGGAACTCGGCCTCGCTGCCGAACGGCGCGCACACCATCACGCAGGTAGTGACGAAATCCGTGGGCGGCACCGAGCTGGACACCGCGAGCTTCAGCATTCAGAATCTCGCGGCGACCTTCTCGGCCAATCCCAACTCGATCAGCCCCGGCCAGTCCACAACTCTGACCTGGAACACCAGCAACGCGACCACGGTGACCATCGATCACGGAATCGGGACGGTGGCAGCTGCCGGTTCGATCGGCGTGACACCGTCGGATACGACGACCTACACGTTGACGGCGAGCGGCCCGAGCGGCGTCATCAGCCGTCTGGCCATGGTGGTGGTTTCGAGCGGCCCGCCCAGTCTCGACGTCACCATGTTCCACAACGACCAGGGGGGCACGGGACAGTATCTGGTTGAGACGGTGCTGACACCGGCCAATGTGAACTCCAGCAGCTTTGGAAAGCGCGGCCTCTATCCCGTGGATGGCAGAGTGGATGCACAGCCGCTGTACCTCTCCGCGCTTGCCGTCGGCGGCGTGCAGCACAACGTGCTCTACGCGGTAACCGAACACGACAGCGTCTATGCCTTCGACGCCGACACCGGCACGCAGCTGTGGCATAGCTCGGTCCTGCCCGCCGGCGAGATCCCCAGCGACGACCGCTTCTGCTTCCAGATCTCTCCCGAGATCGGCATCACCGCCACGCCGGTCATCGACCGCAGCCGCGGCCCGAATGGCGCGATCTATGTGGTGGCGATGTCGAAGGATGGCGCCGGAAAATACCATCATCGCCTGCACGCGCTGGACATCACCACCGGCGCCGAACTGTTCGGAGGCCCCACGGAGATCGTGGCGACCTATCCGGGCACGGGGGACAACAGCGCCAACGGCATCGTGACCTTCGATCCCGCAAAATACTCCATGCGCTCGGGCGTGCTGCTGCTGAATGGCAAGCTCTACACCACCTTCAGAAGCCACTGCGACTCGCGGCCCTATACGGGATGGGTGATCGCCTACGACGCCGGAACATTGGCGAGGACCAACGTGCTGAACCTCACCCCGAACGGTAACGAAGGCGCAATCTGGATGAGCGGCGCGGCACCGACAGTCGACGACTCGGGAAACATTTATCTCATCAACGGCAACGGCACCTTCGATGCCACGCTGGACGGCAACGGCTTCCCGAATAAGCAGGACTTCGGCAATGCGCTGATCAGGCTGTCAACCGCCGGCGGCGGTCTGTCTGTGGCTGACTACTTCACGATGCACAACACCGTGACGGAATCCAACAACGACCAGGACTTCGGCTCCGGCGGAGCGCTCGTGCTGCCCGATCAGATCGACAGCAATGGGCTGGCGCATCGTCTTGTGCTGGGAGCTGGGAAGGATGGTCTTCTCTACGTCCTGAACCGCGACAATCTTGGCAAGTTCAACTCGACTACGGACAACGTCTATCAGGAGATGGCGGGCGTCTTCCCGGTCGGAGGGATTTATTCGATGCCGGCGTACTTTAACGGCGTGCTCTACTACGGCGCTGTGGCGAGCCCAATCAAGAGTTTCCAGATCAACAACGCCCGCGTGTCGCCGTTCCAGCAGACCGCGACGAGCTTTGTCTTCCCGGGCGCAACGCCGAGTATCTCGGCCAACGTGACCTCGAATGCGATTCTGTGGGCAGTGGAGAACAACTCCACGGCAGCGGTGCTGCACGCCTACGATGCCAACGACCTCACGCACGAGCTCTACAACAGCAACCAGGCGGGGTCGCGCGACAACTTCGGGCCGGGGAACAAATTCATCACGCCCACGATTGCGAATGGGAAGGTGTTCGTGGGCACGCCCACGGCAGTGGCGGTCTTCGGATTGTTGCCATAACTGGAGGCGCGGGGCGGAATCGAACCGCCGAATAGAGGTTTTGCAGACCTCTGCCTTACCACTTGGCTACCGCGCCTCTTTTTAGGAGAGTAGCCCCTCTCAACCCCAGAACGCCAACAACACGCGCGCTGGGGACCCCTCTCAACCCCAGCACGCCAACAACACGCGCGTTGGGGGCCCCTCTGACGGGAAACCCTCGCGCTCGGGCGAGGGTCGGAGAACACTGGAGCGGGAGACGGGATTTGAACCCGCGACTTCGACCTTGGCAAGGTCGCACTCTACCACTGAGTTACTCCCGCTCGGCATCTTCATCTTAGTAAATGCCCATAGGGCTGTCAAACCTCGAAGTCCTTAGCGGGCCATCAGCCAGCCCCACTCGGTGCCCCACAGCTGCGAGGGCTTTGGCCGATGTGGGTTGAGCAAAAGCCCGTCGCCCTACTGCGGCGTCTTGTGTTCGTGCAGCGCGCCGGTCCATTGCGGATCCAGGTCCGGGGGCACGACCTGGCCGTCGCGAAAGTGCAACATACGGTTGCCGTAGTTGGCCGCCTCGGGATTGTGGGTGATCATCAGCACCGTCTGGCCCAGCTCGCGATTGGAGCGCTGCAGCATCTCCAGCACGATCTCCGAGTTCTTTGTGTCGAGGTTGCCGGTTGGCTCGTCGGCGAGCACGATGACGGGCCGATTGATGAGGGCGCGCGCTAGTGCCACGCGCTGCTGCTCCCCGCCGCTCAGCTCACTGGGCAAGTGGTTGAGCCGCTTGTCGATCCCGAGCAGTTGCGTGATGTCGCGGAAGTACTGCGCGTCTCCGTTTGCGGAGCTGCCGGCGATGTGGATCGCGATGCGGATGTTCTCGCGCGCGGTCAGCGCGGGCAGCAGATTGAATTTCTGGAAGACGAAGCCGATCTTCTGCCGGCGGAGCAGGGTGCGCTGGGCGTCCGAGGTGCGGGCAAAATCGGTGCCGTCGATCAGCACCCGGCCGGAATCCGCCCTGGCCAGCCCGCCCAGGATATAGAACAGCGTGGACTTGCCTGAGCCGGAAGGACCCACCACGCTGAGAAAATCTCCCCGTTCGACCTCGAAGGAGACGCCTCGCACCGCCGGCACATCGACCTTACCGACGCGATAGGTCTTCGTGACATTCTCAACCTGGATAATCGGCGCCATCGCGTAGTCCATCTTACACGAGCGGCGCGCAATGATTGTGTCAGCAGGCTTGACGTTTTTCCGCGGCGGCGGTGCGCCGTGGCCCGCGGCGCTTCGACATCAGCAGCCGGATGCGATCCAGCAACTCGGCCGGTGCACAGTCTTTTCTCAGCAGAAGGTCCACGGGTGCGTCCACAGAGATGGCCCGCTTGCCGCAGCTCAACAGCACCACCGGCATCTCGGCGCAGTGCGACTTGATCCGTTGCACCAGCTCAGGCGGTTGCGCATCGGGAAGCGCCATGCCGCTGAGCACCAGGTCGACGCGGCGATGCGCCACAATGTTCATGGCCTCGGCCGCCGTCGCGCAGGTCAGGACGCGGTAGCCTCGGGTTTCGAGGGTGACTTTATGAATGGACAGGCTGTGCTCGTCATCGACGCACAGGATCGTCTTCTTTGCTGTCATCGCAGGGGAGCCCACCTACTCCAGCGAACCGATTTGCTTGTCGCTCCGAAAGCTTGCTTGGAGACCAGAGGTTGGTCTCAGGATCTTACGAAGCGGACCCTCCTCTGACAAGTGCTCAACTAGCCAATTGCAATGTGATCATGATGCTCATGCGCGCGAGGCCGGAAAAACATTGCAAGACAACGAAGCTGTTAGAGTCGTAATACAGATCAAGCTCCATGCGGAAGCATTCAGGAAGAAAAATGTTCGCGCCTGCTTGTAGTGAACCGGAGTGTGTGCGAAACGCGATCAGGACGCGCGGCCCAACGGTTCTTCGTTCGGCTCAGGATTGCGTTCGATGCCGTGCGGGAGCGGGTGGGGCGAGCGCAGGCGCAAGGCCAGCGCGCGATACTTGCGGTGGTCGCGCACCAGCGCCGCCTGTGGGGGTTCACCGTGCATTGCCGAGGCGGCCATCTTCGAGCGCGCCATGCAAAAGATCGCATAGGCCGGAAGATAAGGCGCAAGCCTCGCTGCGATGGCATCGCCGGTGCGCGCGGTGTACTCGTCGACGAGACGGCGGCGCTCCTCGGGCCCTAAATCCCACTCCACGATGCAGCCGGCCAGGTCCCATGCGATGTCGCACGGGCCGGGAAAGAAGTGGTTGTCGCCATCATTGCCGGAGTGCAGCTTCAGCAGCTCGCCCCCGCTGCTTTGTAGCCACTCGTGCGGCCCCATGCGCCCGTCGCAGATGACCACGCGCTCGGTTTTCAGCCGCGAGTCGGCAACTCCGAGCTCCTCGCCAAACTCGATCTGCCAATTGCGGCGCAGCATGATCTCAAGTTCTGGCGTCTGCGCCGCCGCAACCGCAAAGGCCTTCGCGCGGAAGGCGAGGTAGTCGGCGAATCTCGAGATCAGTTTCGGGGAAATGTCTGCAGGCGAGAGCAGTCGTCCGGCAGGCAGTGCGGACTGAATGAAGCCGCGCCGGCAGCCGAGATAGCGCGGCGCAAAGCCGGCCTGGGCCAGTGCCTTCGACCGGGCGCCGGCGGCCTCGCCATAGTGTCCGAAGCCGGCAAAGGTGAAAGTGCTCTGCTTGTCTTCCGAAAGATAGGTGGCCGGCTCGAGCGTGGTCCACGAGCCAGGCTCGCTCTCCGGCGTACAGCCGAAAAACGTCCAGCGTGCGCGGCCGGAGAAATTCTCTCCCGCATCGGGCGGAGTCAAGGGCTCGCCTGAAACGGTATGGAAGCAAAAGCGCGACCAGCGCCACGCCGCATCGCGAGCGAGCAGTTCCGCGGCGTCCACTTGCCGGCTTCCGATCATCTGAATTCGGTTGTTCTGGATGCCGCATCTTTCCAACGCCTCGGCGACGGCGAGAAACGACGAGCCGCTTATGCCCGGCCCTTCGTCCACCACCAGAAACTCGGCGTCGGCCGCCGACCTTACCCACTGGCCCAGGCGCGGGCTCGACCGCAGGCGGCGATCGTAAGGATGGCCGCCGGGGCGCACGCTGATGCGCCGGCAGTCGATTCCGCGCAAGCCAAGCGCGGCGCAGGCCACGGCGCTCAGGGTCACGCCGATGCTGCGAATGCCCAGCACTCGCACCGAGCGCCCGCCTGCGAGTGGCAGGACCCCATCGAGCAGCATCCGGTCGAGAAGCGCGGCGAGTTTGCGCGGGTGCAGTGCGTAATAGGCGAAGCCTTCCTGCACGGCGGCCTGATAGCACGCGCCGGCCGCAACTTCCGGGACGGCAAGGCGATCGGCCAACTGGTGAATGGACGGAAGCGAATCTTTGCGGCCGGTTAGAAAAGCGCGCGCGAGTCCGTCGGTGATGAGCGATGCAATGGAGGACGAGGCATCCAGCAGCGAGTCATCGGCGCGGGCGTCCAGCAGCGCGCACTCCAGCTCTCCGGCGGCGATGAGCGCCGCCAGCAGGTGGTCTTCGCGATCCTCGCCGCTGGCGCAGCGCGCGATGCAGAGCGCATTTTGCAAACGGGAGATCAATTCCGCGCCGGTGGTCTCATACCTGCCGTCGCGGAAGATGTACATCTTCCAGCCGGGATTGTCCCTCACTTCACGCGGCCCGTAGCCGGCACATTACGTGGCGCATCAGGCGGCCTTCTTTTTCTGGCCGCGCGGTGATCGCGAGATGTCACCCTGCTTGTCGATGAAGTAGAGGAATTGGTTGTCGCGCTCTACGGCACGCTCCACAACCACCTTCGACTCACCTTCGCCGCTCTTCGGCTTTTGACAAACATTGCCATCGCCATCGATGAAGTAGAGAAATTTCTTATAGTCCCTCGGGAGGTCCAGTTTTTTGATCTTCTCGGCCATGACCTGCATCTCCTCGGCTTTTCGCAGAAGAGTAGGATTCGCGGAAGGCCGTAAGGGATGGATTGGCAGGGCGGAAGATCGAGCAGGAAATTTGGTGAACTAGTGCTTTTTACCGTGCTTCGTTCGCCGCAACTGCTTTACCGGCAGGGGCTTTTTCGCCTTCTTCGGTTCGGATGCATGTGCAGCCTTTTGGGCCTCTTCTCCCGGCGCCAGTACCGGCCGCACTATATTGCCGATCAGCCGGTACTTGCGCTCGGTGAATGAGCCATCTTCGTTCTGCTTGCGAACGGTGAAGACCGGCATGGTGCCTTCCTTGCCAAAGTCTTCGGTCGACACCGGAACGGGAAAGTAGCCCACGATGTTGCGCTCGCGATAAGCGGTCTCGTAGCGATGCCGCTTCAGGTTCCAGGTGAAGACGCGCACCTGGTCGAAGTCGTACGGAAGTCCATCGCGGTTTTCGTTGAGCAGCATCAGATACTGCGCCACTGCGCCCTTCTCTGAGTCCTGTACGGTGTCGAGTACAAACGCCGCCTGGATACGCTGGCCCTCGGCATACTGCGCGACGTCCAGCGGAACGTCGAGATCGACCATGCGTGCCAGCACCCAACCGGTGTGTCCCTGGTGATCTCGCACCAGCCACCAGTCGTCCATCAGTGGAGGCTCCTGCGCAGGCGCCTTGGTTCGACTTGCCGGCGGAGCTGACGGCACCGCGCGAGCCGGCGGCTGCGCTTGATTCGCCTGCCTGGCTGGACCAGGCTCATCTTGTCCAGGCTGAGTCTGGCCAGGCTGCTGGGTCTGCTGTGCCTGGCTCTGTTGTGGCTGCCCCTGACTGGATTGGCCCTGGGGCGAGGGCGCTCGTTTCTTCGGGGCGGGCTTGGCCGGTTCGCCGGCAATCCGTGCAAGATCGGCGGCGCGCTTCGCGGCGATCTCCTCCGGGGTGGCGCGCCTGGCGGTGGCGCGCCTCAACATCTCCACCTTGGCAGCCTCGGGAAGCTGATAGAGCATATCGGTCTCGCGTCCCGGTGTGATGTGCATGTTCAACTGAGTGCGTGTGACGCCGTGTCCCTGGACCAGGGCGTCGCGGTTCTCCTGGGCGAGCTTCTGAAACTGATCGAATGTCTCCTCGGCAACCAGCGCGCGCAGCTCGATCCAACCCTCGGTCTTGTCTGCTGTGCGCACGCGCACAAACCGTTTCTGACGCTCCAGGACCTCGACTCGGTCACCGTTCTTCACCGTGGCCACGCGGTTATAAATGGTGGCGAGGCGGTCGCGAAGGCTTGCTTCCGGGGCCGCGACATACATGAACTCCCCACCGCGGCCCATGCCGGAGCGCTTGCAGGAGACCAGGCACGCGCACGCCAGGGCGAGCAAAAACAGCACTCGCAGGGCGAGCTTCAGCGAAATGAGTCTCGAGTTAAGCGGATACAAGTGCGTCTCGGGTATGCCTGGAATCTATGAGCTACCACTATAAACCAGAGACTAAAAACACTCATGAGAAAGGAAGTCGCGCGGCAAAGGGCATTGCGCCTGTTTTTGGGATACTGGGGTAAAGCCCGGTGAATCGGCTAGCCCGACTGAGTTAGGTCGCCGTGAAGGTCGCCGTGGAGGTGATGGGCCCCGGCGGCGTAGTTCCGCTGGGCGCGCCCAGATGGGCGGTAGCGGTGATGGTGGCTGTTGCACCGGCAGTTGCGCTGGTCAGCACGGTCACCAGCCCGGTGGAGCTGACGGTGGCAACAGAGGTGTTGCTGCTGGTCCATTCCACAAAATTGGTGACGTCCTGGCCTCCGGAGCCGAGCGTTATCTTGAGCTGATAGGAGCCCGGCGAAACTGTCCCCGAGGTCCCGGTGAGATTGATGCTTGTCGGAACCGAGCCTGTGTAGACAAAAACCTTGACCTTGTTGCTGGTGACTCCGCCGTCCTTTGCCGTGACATCGGCCGATTGGCCTCCGGTGGTGGTGACGGCAGTGACCACGCCTCCAGCGGCGGCGGTGACGATGGAGCTATCGCTGCTGCTCCAAGTGGCGGTAGCGGTGTCATTGGTCTGCGTGCCCCCGACCGTCGTGGCCGTGGAGGTTAGCGTGAACGTGTCGCCATTGGTGCCCGCCGTGGGCGCCGCCATCAGAATAATTGCCGGTGGGGTGGCCTTGACGGACTGAATGGACCTCTCGGAGACGAAGAAGTCGTCGCACGAGGCGATCAGAAAGCAGAGGCAGATTGCAGGCGCGATGAGAGCGGCGCGTCGAAGCCACGTATGGGCCAATAAGTGCATGATCTTCTCCAGAGCGACATTGTAGTGCTCTGAGACGGCTTTGTGCAGTGCGAACGGACTTCTGATGCGCGCCGCGCCCTAGCTTTTCTTGTCTTTTTCGAGCTTCAGCGAGGCCGAATTGATGCAATAGCGCAGACCCGTGGGCCGAGGGCCGTCGGGGAAGACGTGGCCGAGATGGCCTCCGCAGCGCGCGCAGGTGACCTCGGTGCGCACCATGCCGTGGCTGCGGTCTGCGTGCTCTTCGATGCTCTCGTTTTCGAGCGGCCGATAAAAGCTGGGCCAGCCGCATCCGGCATCAAACTTGGTCTCGGAGGAGAACAGCTCCTGCCCGCAGGCTGCGCACAGATAGGTGCCGGGCGTATTGGTTTCGGCGTACTGCCCGGTGAAGGGACGCTCGGTGCCCTTCTCGCGCAGAATGCGATATTGCTCGGGAGTGAGCGTGCTACGCCACTCTTCCTCAGTCTTGCGAATCTTTTCCAAGGCTCTTCTCCAGCCGGCATCGGAAGCTGGCGTGCCGGGCACAAGCATTTGCACTGTAATTTAAGACTCAATTTAAGACTCCGGAATTTTGATGCGCTCCGGGCAAAAAACGCTTCCGGCTGCGGACGGAGCGTCCCACTCAGGCTCCCCGGCGCGCACCTTGTTGTCGTGCTGGGGGTGGAGCGGCGGGTTACAATTTCAGGCATCGAGGGCATATTGAGGTCAGATATGACACCGGGCTCAACTCCCACTCCGCAGACGGCTGCGATGGAACCAGGCACAACCAGGATTGCAACCACGACTGCAACGCGGAACAAGTGGACGGTTCTGCTGATTGTGGCGGCGGCAATTCTAGGGGCCATGGTTGTTGTGTGTCTGGCGGCAATTCTGGTCCTGGCTACCGGTTCGGTGAACGTGGCGGCCGATGAAAAGCCGGGACTCATCGAGCGGACGCTGGCGCCGTGGGGGCGGGATCGTTCCGTGCAGAATCATGCGCCGAAGGTGAAGAACCCCTACGCCGGCGATCCGGACGCCATAGCAGCCGGGCTGGACCATTATCGCGAGAATTGCCTGGCCTGCCACGGAGCGCCGGGAGTCCCCATCAGCGATCTGTCCAAGGGCCTCAACCCGCCCGCGCCATCGCTGGGCAGAGAGCAGAGCGACACGCCGGATGGAGAGCTGTTCTGGGTCACCAAACACGGCATCCGGCTCACCTCGATGCCCTCATTTGGCTGGACGCACAGCGACGAAGAGATTTGGAAGATCGTGGCCTTCATCCGGCATCTGCCGGAGCTGACCGCGGAAGAGAAGGAGTTTTTGCGAGAGGGCGTTAGCGGCGCGGCGGCAAGCCTTGAGGAGGAACCGTATCCCTCAGCGTCCCGGCCGGCAAAGTCTCATACTGCACATTCAGCGGAGATTCGCGCTCGACGGGAGCGTGACCGCGACGATCGTCGTCGCAAGCCACGCCCCTAGGACACGGACTCTCTTAAGGCGAGACCCTTGCGCTCGGGGTCACAGCGCGCCGTTTTTGGCGTGCTGTGGCGAGGCGAGTTAATGCCGGCTCGCCTTGAAGGCCACGCCGTTGCCATTTGCAGGCAAGAGCGCGCCGTTGGCCATCCGGAAGACGTAGCGGTTTGGCTTCGAGACATTGGGAACGCATTCGATGGCGACCTGCTCGCCAATCCGGAGCTCCTGATCGTCTCTCACCAGTACCTGGCGCTGCCCGATCATGGGAAGCTCGATGGCGACCCGCGCCACCTCAACTCCGTTGACGGTAGCGTGCGAGACGACGGTGCCCTGGAAGACAGCACCGGACTGCAGGCTATCCATGACCTTGCGTGCAACTCCGTTGAGCGCCTTTACCGAACCGGTGCTCGCTTCGCCGGCCGCCGGCCGCGGGGTTTCCCTCACGACATCGCGGGACTGCAGGCTATCCAATGCGCGTCTTGCGATCACGACATTTGCATTCACGGAGCACATCTCGTTTTCGGTTCTCAAAGCTCACCTCGATGAAGAGTCTGGACCAATCATGCCGGTACCCAGATTAAGTACGTTCGCCCACCCCAGGCTCACGTGGAACTCTGTATGGGGCGAATTGTAGCAACATTCGTTTCACACTATGCAACCGCATCGGCCGCTTCGCCAGTTACGATTAGGGCTCTGGGCGAGTAATTGGGGCGATTTTGGACTGGAACTTTCGTGTGATTTGTCTGCAAACCATTGAGAGATAAACATCAGCTACTCGGAAGTGTAATCTCTTCAGTTATCCACAGATAGAAGAAGAATTAATGGGGCATGCCATCTTTCTTAGTTCTTCGGGGGTGTTTTCGGGCGTTTTTCGCCCTGGAAGGGTTTTTGCGTGCTGTTTGGATCTGGAATAGCTTCTCACAGCCGCGGGTTTGTGCGGCCGAATGCAAAAAAGCCCCGCCCTAACCAAGAAGTCAGGACGGGGCACTCAGTTGGTGTTATTTCGAGTGTGCGGACGGCAGTGGCGCGTAAGCCGACAATGCTGAGTGCGGCGCCACCGTCGCCATCGGCTTGCCCTCCTTGTGGTCGCGCCGCGCCTGTGCAGCGAGCTCGCGAATCTCCGTGAGATCGCGCTGCATCTCGCTCCAGCCATACCACAGCGCGTAATCCGGATTAGCGTGGAAGACGCCCTGGAAGGCGCGCATGCGATGTTCGAGGAACATCACGAACAATCTCTGCTCGATCACGGTCGGCGCGTCGTGGAAGGTGAGCAGATCGGGGAAGGCCGCCGCGTAGCCCTTCGGCTGCTTCAGCACGCCTTCCTTGTAGAGGGCCGCGACCTCGCGAATGGCCTCGCCCATCAGGTGATCGATCTCCTTGATCATCTTGTCGCCGTTCTCCAACTGCACCTTGGCGAAGTTGGCGGAGTGGCACTGGTTGCAGGTGTCGAGCATCTCCTTGCGATATTTGTCGAAGGTCTCCTGATCGAGACGCGCGAGATCGGCCGCCTTCACCGCATCCAGTCGCGCCGTAGGCTTGCCGTCAACGTCGAGCACGCCCAGGGCCTGAAGAAGGATGACGCGGTCTGCCGTCCACTGCTTGTCCTCCGGCATCGGAAGGCGCACGGCGAGGAATCCCCAGCCGGTGTGCACGTCATGATTGCCGTTCTGCATGTGGCAGGTCTGGCAGGTGGGCGCCTGGGCGTTCGGTCCCAGCACGCCGGAACGCTTCAGCCCGCTGCGCACGCCGTGCTTGGAGCCTTCCCACATCTCCCACTGCGGATGGTCGAAGCCCATGTGGCAGGTCTGGCACGATTCCGGCGCCTGCGCTTCTTTCTTGGAGAAGGTGTGGCGCGTGTGGCAGGAGTCGCAACTGGCTACGCCGAAGCCTCCGCTGGCCTTGCGGAGTTCCTTGATCTCGGCCTCGCTCTTGGTGCCGATCTTGTGGCAGCCGCCGCATCCCTGCTGGCCTTCGATCAACTGCATCGGCTGATAGTGGATGGTGGGCATGGCGTTCATCGAAAGCCAGCCCTTGGAGTGCTTGCCCTTCATGAACTGATCATGCTGCTGCGAATGGCAGTTGCCGCAGGTCTCCGGCGTGGGAATGCTGACCTTCTCCACGTCGGCGGCCGACTGGTGCGCGTCTCCGTGACAGGTATCGCAACCCAGACCGTTGGCAGCATGCTTGCTTTCGCGCCAGTCCTTCACCACTCCCGGAGTGCGCTGTGTGTGACAGGTGACGCAGTTGCTTTCGGCTGCCGGCTTCGTTTTCTTGGCCACAGTCTTGGGTTTTTGGACTGCGGCAACGGGGACTGCCGCAAGTAGTAGGGCCAACACAACGGTACGACAATTCATACTGCTACGTTCTCCTCACCTGAGTGGATTCAACTGGGCGATGCCCATGTTGATCAAACAAACGGCGCAGTCTTTCAAAGGCGTACAGCGTTGTCAACGACTAAAGTCACACCTCCGGGCCGGCTCGCGCGATCAGAAAGTCAAAAGCCCCACTTCTGCTGGATGCGGGCAGAAATGGGGCACCAGGTTGACCAGGCGACGCAGTGGTTCTTTCGAGTTTACTTCTTCAAGGCCGCCTGGTAGCGCTTGTTGACCTCGGCCCAGTTCACCACATTCCACCAGGCCTTCAGGTACTCGGCGCGCCGGTTCTGATATTTCAGGTAGTAGGCGTGCTCCCAGACATCATTGCCCAGGATGGGCTGCAGGCCCTGCGAGATGGGCGAGTCCTGATTGGGCGTGGAGAGCACCTGCAGTCCGCCGGGGCCGAGTGCAAGCCATGTCCAGCCGCTGCCGAACTGCTTCACACCCGCGTCGTTGAGCTTCTCCTGGAACTGGCTGAAGTCGCCGAAGGTCTTGCTGATGGCCTCGGCGATCGCTCCATCGGGCGCGCCTCCGGCGTTGGCTCCCATGATCGTCCAGAACATCGAGTGGTTGACGTGGCCGCCCGCGTTGTTGCGAATGGCGCCGCGCACCGCCTCCGGCACGGCGCTGAGGTTCGCGAGCAGCTCCTCGGGAGATTTGCCTGCCAGCTCGGGCGTCTTGGAGATGGCGGCGTTGGCATTGTCCACATAGGCCTGATGGTGCTTGTCATGATGCAGGTGCATGGTCTGCGAGTCGATGTGGGGTTCGAGCGCCTCGTAGGCATAGGGCAGGGAAGGGACTTCAAGTGCCATCGTAGTAAAGCCTCCAGTGTGTTAATCCGTGTGATGCAGATGGGATGAGACTGACAGGGCCGGGGTTTCAAAATGTACTTACGTTGAGCCGTTTTGCGGCGTGAGCGAAGCGGGAGCCCGCAGGCGAAATCCTGAGCGAAGCGAAGGATCCGGCGAAGGCCCGCTGAGATGGCGAGAAGATAACTTGCACGTACTAATGCGCGACACGCCGGACGGCATTCCCTGGTATTTGCGCAGGCGGTATGCTGGTGCCCCACATCTGCCGCCTTTAGCAGATGTGGGAGGGCCGAGCGCGCAGTATGCTATGCATATGAATCCTCTGATTACGCCCTTGTGGCTCGCAGCGCATATCGATGATCCGGGCACCGTAGTCCTGGATGCGACGCTGCCTCCCGTCGGAGTCACCCCGGCGGTGGACACGCGCGCGCGATACCTCGCGCAGCACATCCCCGGCGCAGTGTTCTTCGATATCGACGAGCTCAGCGACCACTCGACCGGTCTGCCGCACATGCTTCCCAGCGCAGAGGACTTCGCGCGCAGCATGTCGCAGCTGGGAGTCGGGGACCGGCAGACGATCGTGGTCTACGAGCAGGAGGGCGTCTGGTCCGCGCCGCGCGCCTGGTGGATGCTGCGGACCTTCGGCGCACAGGACGTGCACATACTCGATGGCGGCCTGCGCGCGTGGATCGAAGCGGGCCTGCCGACCGAATCCGGCCCAGCGTCCGCGACCGGCAGCGCTGCGTTATCCGGCAGCGTGCAGCGCGCGCCCGCCCACTTCGAAGCCAGGTTCGACCAAAATGCGGTCAAAGACTTTGCACAGGTGCAGCGCATGATCGCCGAACATGGACAGATATTGGACGCGCGTTCCGCGGGCCGCTTCACCGGCAGTGCGCCGGACCCGCGGCCCGGCTTGAGCTCCGGCCACATGCCCGGCGCGATTAATGTCCACTACGCTGAGCTCGCCGAAGCCGGCCGCATGAAGCCCGCGGAAAAACTGCGCGAGCTCTTCCAAGAGAAGGGCGTGGACATGACAAAGCCGATCACGACGACGTGCGGCTCGGGCGTCACCGCCGCGGTCATCTCGCTCGCGCTGGAACTCTGCGGCGCAAAGAATGTCACCTTGTATGACGGCTCCTGGGCCGAGTACGCGCAAAAGCGGGGAGCGGTGATTGAGAAGAGCGTGTGATCTCAGCGGAGGCCATTCCCAGAAGTGTCATCCCGAGCGAAGCGAAGGACCCCAGCACGGCTGGCACAAGTGATGCTGCACGAGGTCACCTCTAAGAAAACTTCCCCCGATGGTGGTTGGATTTGCATTTGCCAATGAATGCTCGGGGAATAATTTCGCGCGGGGAGCAAACAAAGTGCCGCTTTTCTGGCCGGGTGACCTCAAACGGCATCGCAGATTGGAACTGCGCCGGGGTCCTTCGCTGCGCTCAGGATGACCCACAACAAAAATCGCGATGCGCGCAGAGATGACGACATTCGAAAACTATCGTTTGATGAACCACATTGCCCAGCCGGCAACCAGCACTCCGCCGATGAACCAGGCGAAGCAGTAGAGGCCGTAGCGGACCATGGCGCGCGGGTTGTCGCGCTGCGTTATGCCGAAGACGATGGAGGCGCAGATGGAGAAGATGAGCGCCGCGCCGAAGTGCGAGAGGTCAAGGTTCATTGGCTTTTTCCGTTCAGCCTCCGCTCCGTCACGGCTTCTTTCCGGCCGCAATGTGGTGCGCGTCGATGGCGGCGATCACGTTGAGCAGCCCGGCGCAAATGAGGAACTTGGTGCCGTAGTCGGCGGTGGCGCGGAAGACGGTTCCCGAACCCCACTCCATGGCGCGCGCCAGAAAGTAGAGCAGGCCGTTGCCGATGTCGCCGATGAAGCCCAGCATTTCGAGCAGCTCGCCCGTGTTGGAGGCGTAGATCTTTCCCGACATGCCGAGTCCGCAGAGGAACATGACGGTGACGCTGAAAAAGATCAGCGTGCCGCGAATCCAGCGCCGCTGAATGAAGTGCCCGAGGCCGGGGACGAGCCAGCCTGCCAGCGGTGCGAGATAGCACATCGCTCCCGCCCGCGCGGCTGCGGTTGGCTGGGCCGGTTTTTCGACGGTCTGCTCTTTGGCCATTTGGAAGATCACTATAGCAGTTGCGGGGATATCGTATTCCATTTGCCCGCCGGACCCACATCTGCTGAATACGGCAGATGTGGGGCACCAACACCCAGGTCAGCGCCCCAAAAAGTTCGGGGCGCCCTAAAAAATCACCAGCTCTTCCTGCTCGCGTCCGGTGATCTCGGCGCGGCCGTTGCGCACCAGCATGTTCACCTCGCTGCGCACGCCGAACTCAAGCAAGTAGATCCCCGGCTCTATTGAGAATAACGTATTCGGCAAAATCTGTCGGGTGTCGCGCGTCTCCAGGTTGTCCATGTTGGCGCCATTACCATGAACGCTGGTGCCGATAGAGTGCCCGGTACGGTGGACAAAGTTTTCGCCGAATCCCGCGCCTTCGATGACGCTGCGCGCTGCCTGATCGACCTCCCAGCCCGCGATGGGCCGCGCGGCGGCCACCGAGTCGATCACCAACCGCGAGGCGGCCTTGCGCGCATCGCGCACGATCTGAAAGACTCGCCGCTGGCGCTCGTTGGCCTCGCCGATGACGCCGGTCCAGGTGATGTCGTAATAGACCGAGCCGGGAGTATCCAGCTTGGCCCAGATATCGAGCAGGATGAGGTCGCCGGCCTGAAAATCGCGGGAGAGTTTTTGATTGGGCTGATAGTGCGGGTTTCCGGAATTTGCGCTGGTGGCAACGATCGGCGGCGTATCGGTCACCAGGTGCTCGCGCTTAAATGCCTCTTCGATCCACTGGCAGACGGCCCACTCGTACCAGCCGCCGTGGCGGACGCGATGGCCGATCTCCTGAAATGCGGCGGCCATGATGGCGTCCATGTGATCGCCGGCGGCGAAGTGGGTTGCGATCTGTGCCTCGGTCAGCGTCGACTCGAAGCGCGAGACCAGGTCGGCGGAGGAGCAGACCTCGACGCCGAAGCTGCGGATGAGCTCGACGATTCCGGCATCGGCCAGCGAGACCGACGGGATCTCGCCGCATGGCGAGTACTGCATGGCAATGCGGCGATAGGGCTTGAGCATGGCCGCGAGCCTCTGATGCAGCTCGCGCCAGCCGGTGTAGTGCTGCTGCGTGCCGGGCAGTGTGCTGAGGTGTCCGGGCTCCACGCGATGATTGAGCCGGATGGGCTCGGAGTCGCCTTGATCGGGCGAAGCCGCGGGGATGAGATAGAACCAACGGCGCGTGGCGTGAATGTCGGGGAGGCCGAGGATCGAATAGGCGATCTCGTCTCGGCGATGATGGTCGTAGAAGAGCCAGGCGTCGAAGTCCTGCTCGCGCAACGCCTGCTGAATCGCGGGGAGATCCATGGAGGGATATTGTAGCGCGGGAGGGCGAAAGCAGCGGCTCACAACACGGGTGAGATTTCGAAGTCAGAAGACCCACTTCTGCCAACCGAGGGCAGAAGTGGGGCACCAAAGAAACTGCCGCGCCCGAGCGCTCGCCTACTCACGGCAGCAAGCGGCATAGTCTTTTCTAAAAACCAAAGCCCCACCCTAACCAACAGAAGGTCAGGATGGGGCACACTGAAAGTTTCTGCTTACTTCTTGGGCGGCTTGGGGCCGGCATTGCGGACCGCGTCGGGCACGTCGAACTTGGCGATGTTCTTTTCGAACAGCTCGGTCAGGTGCGCGGCGGTCTTGTCATAGTCGGCTTTGTCCGTCCACGAGTTGCGCGGCATCAGCACCTCGTCCGGAACTCCGGGGACGTGCTTGGGAATCGACAGCCCAAAGGCGGGGTCGGGGACAAACTCGGCCTTCTTCAGCTTGCCTTCGACCGCAGCGGTGACCATGGCGCGCGTGTAGGGAATCGCCATGCGCTTGCCCACGCCGTACTTGCCGCCCTGCCAACCGGTATTGACCAGCCAGACCTCGGCGCCGTGCTCGTGCATGCGCTTGCGCAGCATCTCGGCGTAAACGCGCGGCGCCTGCAGCATGAACGGCGCGCCGAAGCAGGTGGAGAATGTCGCCTGCGGCTCGGTGATGCCGGCTTCGGTGCCCGCGACCTTGGCGGTGTAGCCGCTGAGGAAGTGGAACATGGCCTGCTCGGGCGTGAGGCGCGCCAGCGGCGGCAGCACGCCGAAGGCATCGGCCGTGAGAAAGACGACGACTTTGGGATGTCCGCCGACGCCAGGGATGACGGCGCCATCGATGAACTCGACCGGATAATTGGCGCGGGTATTTTCCGTAAGCTTGTCGGAGTCGTAGTCGGCATGGCGGCCGCGGTCCATGATGACATTTTCCAGCACCGCGCCGAAGCGCAGCGAGTTCCAGATCTGCGGCTCGTTCTTCTGGCTCAGCTTGATGCACTTGGCGTAGCAGCCGCCCTCGAAATTAAAGATGCCGCGGTCGCTCCAGCCGTGCTCGTCGTCGCCGATGAGGCGGCGGTTGGGATCGGCCGAGAGCGTGGTTTTGCCGGTGCCGGAGAGTCCGAAGAACAGCGCGGTGTCGCCCTGCTCGCCGACGTTGGCCGAGCAATGCATGGGAAAGACATCCTGGTCCGGCAGCAGATAGTTGAGGGCAGAGAAGATCGACTTCTTCATTTCGCCGGCGTATCCGGAGCCGACGACCAGGACGATCTTGCGGGCGAAGTCAACCCCGATGAAAGCTTCCGAGCGGGTGCCGTCCTCTTCCGGCTCCAGGTGCAGGCCGGGAGCGCAGATGACGGTGAACTCGGGTGCGAAGTCCTTCAGTTCTTCGGCGCTGGGACGGACAAACTGGTTCCAGACGAAGAGGTTATGCCAGGCCTTTTCATTGACGAAGCGAACCTTGAGCCGGTAGGTAGTATCGGCCCCGGCAAACAGGTCCTGCACAAACAGTTCGCCGCGCGCGCGCAGATAGGCGATGGCGCGGTTGTAGACGGCGTCAAAGATCTCTTCGCTGCACGGCTGGTTGATCTCGTTCCAGTCCACGTGGGCGGCTGCGGCGTTCTTTACGATGAAGCGATCTTTAGGGGAGCGACCGGTGCGCGTGCCCGTGAGGCACACCAAGGCCCCGGTGTCGGCCAGCTTGCCCTCGCCACGGCGGATGGCGTATTCGACCAATTTGGCCGGAGGCAGATTGACGTGAACGTTTTCGTTGCGGAGGAGTTCCGCGATCTCGCTGGATTGTGCCGCTGTTGACATTCGAAGGCTCTCCTAAAAACTTGCGATTTGAGGGAACAAGAAAATCAAAATTCTCACCGGCCGCCTGCCTTGATCAGTGATGCGGCGGTCCTGGTATCTATATGCGTGCTCTGGCGGAGACAGCGTCCTGGTGCGTACTGCTGCCCTACTAAGGGCTCGTCACTTGGTGGCGACGACGCCGGCCTCTTTCAGCACCGCGTCAAGGTGCTCGAGGGTTTCGGCCACGGAGAGGGTGTAGAGGTCGCGTCCGCTCTCCTCGCCATTTTCTAAGATGCTCCGGAGATAGTGTCCGGCGATCTCCACCACCAGCGGGTCGGTGATGGTGTGTCCGGTCTGCCGTTTGTGCTCGGCCCAGGCGCCCAGAGCAAGCGCGACGGTGATCGGGCGGCCGTTCGCCAGAAACTTGACGTCAACTGCATCGGCGTGGCGGGTTGCGATGGCCAGCATGATGTTCTGATACACACAGCGGACCGGGGTGCCGGTCCAACGCTCGACGGTGCTGAAATCTTCGTACATTCTCCAGGGACTCCATGCCGCTTGGGCGGAGAGTGGGTCTTCAGCCCCAGCAAGTCAAATACCGGACTTGCCGGGGACCCCGATGCCGGCGTCCGCGGCAAACCTATACCTGGGTCCACCGGCGCCACAAACAGCAATTCTAACCTCCCGGCTTGGCCTCAAACAAGAGTAGGCAGGCAAATCGGCCCCGGGAGTTGAAAAAGGTCAAGGCGGGACTTCCGCGCCACAGTTTGGCGCCCCAGCTCTCGCGCCGAGTTCGGCCGCTGAGCCGGGGCGGCCAGTTACAATCGAGGTGTGACCACGCGCAAATCATCCTCCCCGGCTCCGCCCCAGCACGCCAAAGAACGGCGTGCCGGGGACCCCAGGGCTGCAGCCCCGAAGGTGACATCAACCCGGACGCCTCCGCTGCGCGCTCCCGGCGTACGGGTCCTGAAAGCGCCAGAACTTGCGAAGATCCCATGGCTGCTGCACGGCTTCAGCACGCGGCAGGGCGGCGCGACCGAGGCTTACGGCGGGCGGCAACTGAACCTGGGGCTCACGCCTGAGGACTCGCCGGAGAACGTGGAGCGCAATCGCCAGCGTCTTCTGCGCAAGCTGCGGGCGCTGGACGCAAGGGGCAATCCGTGGCCGCTGGTGGCGCTCAAACAGGTGCACTCGGCGGCGATCCATCGTGTGTATGGGGCCCCGGGTGCCCCAGGTTCCGCGCCGCGTTCTTGCGGCGCTAACCTGGGCGCGGGCACGGCGCGGCAGCAGGCCGGCGATGGGCTGATCACCAGCGCACGGGGCATTCTGCTGGCCGTCAAGATGGCCGACTGCCTGCCGGTGATCGTCGCCGACCGCAGGCGCAAGGCGGTGGGCATCTTCCATGCCGGGTGGCGGGGCACGGTGCAGCGCATCGTGGAGAAGGGCGTGGGCGAGATGCGGCGGCAGTTGGGCTGCGATCCGGTGGACTTGGTGGCCGTCATCGGGCCGGGCATCGGGGCGTGCTGCTATGAGATCGGCGAGCAGGTGGAGGACGAGTTCGACTCGCAGTTTGCCTACTCGAAGGAACTCTTCTCCGACGTCTTCGACAGCCGGAACCTCAAGACGAAGTATCCCATGCTGTTCCTGAACCAGCGCGCGCCGGGACACGGCGAGCCGGCGCTCTCGCGGCATCTGGACCTGGTGAAGGCGAACTGGTGCCAACTGCTGGATGCCGGGGTGCCGGGAGAGAACATCGAATCGCTGAACCTGTGTACGGGCTGCCGCACCGACCTGTTCTTCTCCTACCGCAAGGAGCACGTGACCGGGCGGATGCTGGCAGTGGTGGGGATCAGGTAGGGCAGTCAGGCAGACGATCGGAGATGGCAAGGAACAAATCAAAGTCAAAGACCAGCGCGTGAAGCCACGGGCCTTCATGCTGGTATTTTGGACGTTGGACTTGGTATATTAAGTCAGTCCGGCCGTGCAGAGGCGCAGCCGCACTCTGCCGTCCGGCTTTCGAGGAGGCGAATCTTCAGCAGTATCTGGGACAGCATACTGCAAGGAAAACCGCAGGCCCCCCGAATACTCGGGAGTGCGGCGAAAAGCCTTCTTGCGGCCTTGTTTCCCTCCGACTGCCGATTCTGCCAAGCCTCCCTGTACACCCTGTCGCGCCTTCCGGTCTGCTCCTCCTGCATCGAATCCATCCAGCCCATCAGCCGCGCCCGTTGCAACGTCTGCGGAGACCTGCTGCTGGGCGCCGAAGCCGCCTTTGGCGACGCCTGTTGCCGCAACTGCTCGGCGGAGGCCCCGGCCTATGCGCGGGCGGTGAACTATGGGGCCTACACAGGTGCGCTGCGGGAATTGGTCCATCTGCTCAAGTATGGGCGGGTGCGCGCTGCGGCGGCTCCGCTGGCCCGGTTGACCGCGGAAGCCTGCCTGCAATTGGAAGGCGACATCGATGTTCCCGAGTTGCTGCTGGTTCCAGTTCCGGCTCACAAGCTGCGTCTGCGGGCGCGGGGCTTCAACCAGGCGGAGCTGATTGCGCGGGCCGCGCGGCGCGGCATCGAAGAGGCGACCCGGCGGCGCGTGGTCCTGGATGCCGGTGCCATGCTGCGCGTGCGCTTTTTCGACTCTCAGGTGGCGCTCACGGCCGAGGAGCGGCACAGGCAGATTCGCGGCTCCTTCAAGGTGGTTGCGCGCGAACGGGTGAAGGGGCGCGAGGTCCTGCTGGTGGATGATGTGCTCACCACCGGCGCCACGGCCTCCGAGTGCGCCCGCGAGTTGCGCCAGGCCGGCGCGGCGCGGGTGTGGGTAGTCACTCCGGCGCGCACCGTGGCACACGATGCGCAACTTGAGGATGAGCAGCTCGATGAGATCAGCACCGGGATCGACGGGATCGGCCTGCAATCGCAAATCCCGTCAGCATCTTTATTCAGCCGAATGCTCAGTTCTTGCGAATTTCACCCCAGCACGCCAAAAACAGGCGCGCTGGGGACCCCGCCTGGGGTTACGGTTGCCGCTCCAGAGTCCGGTTTTACATCGGTTTCATCTTTGGTAAATACACTGTCTGCGCCGGAAGGGCTCCTTCCGCGCAGCGGCGGGATCCCCGGCACGGCCGCAGCGGGCGTGATGGGGTGGAAGAGGTCAACAGGACAACGAGCCGGCCGGCGCCGTTTGCAAGCTTGCCCGCTCTGAGGGTTACGCCAATGGAGAGTCACAGAGCATTCCGTTCACACAGTAACGAGCTCGCCGAGCGCGGCTACACGGCGATGCACTCCCCGGTGCTTGTCCTGAATGCTTCCTACGAACCAATCAATATCTGCGCTGCGAGGCGTGCCATTGTGCTGGTGCTGAAAGGCGTGGCCTCGACCGAGGAGATCAACGGGCATTACATGCATTCATCGCGCGTCACCATGCGCGTGCCCTCGGTCATCCGCCTGCTGGAGTACCGGCGCATCCCGCACCAGACGAGGGCGCTCTCCCGTAAGAACATTCTTTTGCGCGACCGCAACGCCTGCCAATACTGCGGCGTGGTGCTTCCCGCCGTGGACCTGACGCTGGACCATGTGCTGCCTCGCTCGCGTGGAGGACAGTCAAGCTGGGAAAACCTGGTGGCCTGCTGCCATACCTGCAATCGCAAGAAGGGAAACGCGCTGCCGCATGAGTGCGGCATGCGTCCCATCAAAGAGCCGCGCCCGTTTTCGCTGCATACCAGCCGGCACCTGATGCGAATGATGGGCCGCAGCGACGCGAAGTGGCGCAAATATCTGTACTATTGATAGGCGCGCAAAGCGGTCGGCCGTCTTCGCGCTGGCCACCTTAGTCCTGCCGCTCTGCCCGGTTCATCCCGCACGCGGCGCGCTTCAAGCGGATGAAAACGTGCTTTGTCCTTTGTTTCCTGCTATTTAATCTTAGTCCTTCCAGCCGGGAGCTGCCCCGCGCATCTAAATACCTGAAGACTAGTCGTAAGCACCGCTCTGCGACTTCGCGAGCGGCAAATGGAGTTGGGATGCCAGAGAACGGGATCGACCAGATAGCCGCCGAGATCCGAAGTAGGGGATCGGAGTGGTATCCGGATCGGGGCGAGGCGAAGTCGGTTCGAGTTGTGGGCCACACGCCGCGCGTGGACCACTATATTTACGACTTGGTGCTGGACTTTCCCGGGAGCAGCGAGCGCTTGGCGGTGAAGCTGTACCATCATGGAAAGAATGGGTCTTCGGCTAACCGTGTTGCAGCCGAAGAGAATGAGAACCTGCTCTCCATGTGGCGCATCGCACAGGCCCGAGACCTTCCGGGCATCCCGCGGGCACTTGGAGACTTCAGCGCGTTTGGCGCCGTGGTGTCAGAAAAGCTGGTTGGAATCCCACTGCAGTCCATCATCATGAAGGCCGCACTGCTGCCGGGCTATGCGGACCTGGGGACCTTGCAAGGTGCCTCCAGGGCCAGCGGCCAGTGGTTGCGCAGCTTCCAGCGAATCACCGCGCGGCCGCCCAAGCCGCTGAATGGAGAGAAGCTGCAATCCGAGCTGGAGCGCTTGTGCCATAGCTGCCGCGCGGAAGGGCTCGACAACACATCGATCGACAAGATTCTCTCGAGCACGGGCGATATCCTGCAGCGTGCTCGCAATCCGCGCACCAACACAGCGGTTCTCTACGAATTTGCGCCGCTGAACGTGGTGGTGCTCGACAAGGGCGTCGGCTTCTCCGAGTTCGCCCGCCTGGAGGAAGACGGCAGCCCCTATACGGACCCGGCGACCTTCCTGGCGTGGGTGGAGGCGCTGGAGAAATATCCCTTCTGCAACCACGCCATCACGACCGAGGTGCAGAGAAATTTCCTCGATGCCTACGGCGCCGATGCGCAGGAGCGCGAGATCCTGCGCGTGGTGCAGATGAAGGTCCTCCTCTCGATGTATGCCGCCGGCCGTACCGCCAAGGAGAGTCCCGCCCGCAAGAAGGTCATGTGGGCGAACGTGATGAAGAAGTTTATCCAGACCGCGGCGGACCGCTCCCTGCCTGAGGCAGTGTAGAAGCAGCTTCAGATTTAAGTAGCAGAACAAAAATTCAACAACCGCACTCAAGCAACCAAAGCTTGAGTGCGGCACCCGCGCTTCCATACTTTTCGCGGCATGGATCGCCCTGGCCGAATCGTTTGCGATTGCGTACGTAGCTGAGAGGTGAGGAGAGCGGCGCTGCGGCCCGTTCCTTCGCGTCTTACTTTGACTTGTCTTGCGGCTTCTCCTTCTTCTCCGTCTCGCCTGCGCCGCCCACTTCCTTGCCCTGGTAGAGAATTCTGGTCTTTGAGCCGAAGCGCTTGTAATTTTCGTACTTCACCACCTGGCGCACATGGACATCGCCAAGGGTGAAGTGCAGCCTGTCGTCCACCTTGGTATAGGTGGGAAACCAGTACTTCCCGTCGATCTGCTCGCGCCACGTGGTAAAGCGCGGGAAGAGATTCTCCTCGCTCTTCTTCTTCACCAGGTCAGGGACGTTTTTGCCGTAAGTCTTTACGATCTGGAAGTCGCGGTCGTCTACCCAGATGCGCCCCTCGAAGTAGCGCTGGCCCTTGTCGATGCGCTTGGGGCTGAGGTCAAAGACATAGCAGTTCAGCTCGTCCTCCTGCTGCTGGCCCACGTAGCTGACGTTGTAGGCCGGCAGGTCGTCAATGGTCATGGTGAACGGCATGCGTTTCTCGATGTCGTCCAGGTCTTCCTTGGTGATCTGGATGCGCGTGAGGCTGTTCTGTGGCGCGAACCTCACTTGCTCGATACGCTTGCCGCGCTCGTCGAAGAGCACGTCGAAGACCTGCTGATATTCGCCATCGACCGTCGAGTCCTCCAGCGTCTGGATCTTCACGCTCTGCGTCCAGGTATATTCCTGGCGCGCCAGTTTGAATTCCTTCTCCCTGGTGGCAAAGCGCTGGATGAGCTGATCGACCGTAATGTCCTTGGGTGGAATGTTGCGCAGCTCACCCTCGCCTTCCTGCGCCGCCATGGCCGGCATCAAGCCCAGCAGCAGGCAAAGCAGCGGCAGCAGGCAGAGCAAGCGAGAGCGGAAAAAAGTAGAGTTTCGGGTCATGATAGCGACAGCTTTCCAGTCGAATGCCGTTTCGATGCGGGCGCGGTCACGGAACACGACAGCGGCATTATTGCAGATTTATTGTTTCACCTCACTATCGCTCGACCGTTTTGCGCCTGAAAGAATAACGCGCCCGGATAAGCTCCGGGCGCGTCCGCGAGTCAGTTGCGATGTTCCAGCAGGACAGATCTATGCTGCCGCTGATTTCGGCTTTAAGCTGCCGAGGTAGTTGGTCATTGCCTCCCGGCCCGAGTTGATCAGCACCGCCTGCCGCTCGGCCGACATGCGGAACTCGGTTGTCCCGAAGCCGCCCACCGGAATCCGGCAAACACAGGCCGGGTGCGCCGCCATCACCCGCTGGTCCTCCGCGTCGGTCATGGTGTCGATCAGGCGCGTGACCCTGTCGGCCACGCGCAGCCGCGGGCGCGGCGCAGCGCCTCCCTTACCGTCGGCCGGGATTGTGCCGTCGAGGAAGAGGCCGATGGTTCCCGCCGCATCGGGATCGGTGTCCCCCATAATGTCCGGAACGCGTTCGGTCACCAGCCGCAGCGGGAAGTTGGAGAGCACGCCGCCGTCGACGAAGATGTGGCCGGCCTTCTCGTGGCCCTGGTACTTGCCCCAGTTCTCCTCCCACACAATCTCGCGCCAGACGAATGGGATGCTCATCGACATGCGCACCGACATCGCCACGGGGCAGTCGGGGGCGGTGCGGTGGTTGAGCACCACCTGTTTTTTTCTGTTGTGTCGGATGTGACCACGGAAACGTCTTCTCGCGTGCGCGCGGCAAAGTCGCGCCAGGTAATGTCCGGCGAGAGTCCCTTCTGGTTCAGCTTTTCGCGGAACCAGTGGAGAAACGCATTGCCTGCATAAAAGCCGCCGCACTCGTTGAAGCTGTAGAGCTCGCGATAAAGATCGAGCTTGAGAAGCGTCTCCATCAACGTGTCTTCCACAAAGCCGGGCAGCGGCGACATGCGCACGATCCGCATCGAGTCGCTCTTGTCAATATCGGCCTTGGTGAAGTCGCCTCTGATAGGGGCATCCATAAATGTTGTGAAGACAGGATCGTTAGTGCCTGGGAGGGTTTCTGTGGCTGCCGCAAGCATTTCCTCAGGTGTGTATCCCGCTCCCAGTAGGACCGCCGTTATGGCGCCGGCGGATGTCCCTACCAGGCACCGGTGCTGATGACCAGCCGCATTAAACGCCTGCAATGCTCCGACGAAAGCGTTTCCCTTTGCTCCGCCTCCCTTGAATACCAAATCGTAAAGCGCCATCGCACTCCTCCTCCTTCGACTCACGGTGCCCATTGTCCCGCGCCGCGTTTTGTGCCGCGCTGACCTGGGGGATTTCTTCAGCGCCCTCGACGAACGCCGTACTGTAGAACCGCGCAGTATATCCGCGGATTCAGGTACTCGCCATTGATAAAGATGGTGCGCAGGTCTGGTTGCGATGGCTGAGCAGGTTGAAAATATTTGCATATTACAATCTTTGCGGGCCATGCCTGTCGAAGGTCCATGCCGGTGGTGCTATGAGGATCGCGAGCAATCTGGCGGAAGTTCGTGAGCGCATCGCGCAGGCGGCCAATCGCGCTGGCCGCCAACCGGACGATGTTGCATTGATGGCCGTCTCCAAGACGCATCCGGCTTCGGCCATACTTGAGGCTGCCGCCGCCGGGCAGCATCTGTTCGGTGAGAACCGCGTGCAGGAGTTTGCCGGCAAGTACGAGGAGCTGAAGGCCGCGGGCATAGCCAATGTAAGGTTTCATCTCATCGGACATCTGCAGTCGAACAAGGCCGCAAAGGCGGCGGAGCTATTGGATGCGGTCGACAGCGTAGACTCGCTGCGGCTGGCCGAACGGCTGAATGAGGCGGCGTCACGGCTCAACCGGCGGTTGGATGTACTCATCGAGGTGAACATCGGGGGTGAGGCGGCCAAGTCCGGCCTCGCTCCCGCATCCGATGAGTTGCAGGCGCTGCTTGAGGCCCAGCCGCGGCTGCCAAGCCTGGCAATTCGCGGCCTCATGACCGTGCCCCCGTTCACAGCGGAGCCCGAAGGTGCGCGTCCATACTTCCGGCAGTTGCGCGAGCTGCGCGACCGCTTGCGCGCGAGCAGCGGGTTGGAATTGCCCGAGCTCTCGATGGGGATGTCGCACGACTTCGAGGTCGCGATCGAGGAGGGATCGACCTGCGTGCGGATTGGCACCGCAATCTTTGGTGCGCGCATGCAGCCTGCCAAGCATGAAGGCGTGAAATAGTGATTGCCGAGAGGAAGGACGCGATGACCGAGGGCACGAGGAACGCCGGAGCTGTGCGATGAGATGGGCGGACGCGGTATGTGCGTGGGCGCTGGTGGTGCTGGGCGCGACCCACTTTCTGGTGGCCTACGTGCCGAAGCTGAGTTTGCTGGAAGGCCCGTGGGCGGGCGGCTCGGCGGTGGCCATCATCACCATGGGGCTGATGAACGCGGTGCGCTCGCAGCGAAAAAGCGACCAGTTTCTGCGCTGGAGCACCCTTGCGGCGACGGCGCTGACCACATGGGTGTGCCTTTCGGTGCTCTACCACTATTCCGGCAATGTGCTGCATCGGCCGGCGGCGCTGGCCACTGGCCTGCTTGCGCTGGTCGAACTGCTGTTCTGCGTGGTGGGGTAGCCGTGGCGTTCGCCGTCCGCGATACCGCACAGGGAGCGCAGTTTGCGCTGCGCGTGCAGCCGCGCTCCAGTCGCAACGCGATTGTGGGAGTCGTTTCTTCGGGAACCCAGGGCGATGCGGTGAAGCTGGCCATCACCGCGCCGCCCGTGGATGGCAAGGCGAACCAGGCAGCGATCGAATTTCTGGCCGAACTCTTCCGGGTCCCCAAGTCGAGCGTCACAATCGTCTCCGGCGAGACGGGCCGCAACAAGCTGATCGCCGTGCGCGGCCTCAGCGCCGAGAAGGTGCGCAAGGCGCTGGGACTCTAGCAAAAGTCAACAACCCCACTTCTGCTAACAACGGCAGAAGTGGGGCACAACCGCAAATTCTGGGTGCCCCAGGTTCCGCACCGCTTCTTTTGCGGCGCTAACCTGGGATAATCGCGAACCATAAACATCCACTTGCGACCGCGGTCACCGCCCTCGACCCCTTCGCTGTGTTTGAATACCTTTATGTCCAAGCCCGCCGGCTACATCGCGGACCACTTGCGCCACGTGCTGGTCAATGGGGCCGCCACTCCCCACGCGGAAGAGGTCCAGCGGTTTTTCAAGGAAGAGATTCAATCACGCGGATGGCGAATGAAGGAGCTGCGCCAACTGGCGCGGCGCTTCAGCCGCGTGATTCGCGCGCAGGAGGGTCTCGACTACCTGGTAGCGGTGGCCGGCGAACTGTTTTGCGGCCATGTCCTCGGAAAAAACGTCCTGAAAAAAAATGTCCTGGAGGAAAAGGTCCTGGCCGTGCTGCTCGTCTCGCCCTGCGTCGACGAGTGCCGCGCGAAGCACTTCAAGGTCTTCGAGAGCTGGCTCGATCGGGTGAGCACCTGGGCCGACCACGACGCGCTGGTGCAGTATCTGATCGGCCCGATGATCGTTGCCGACCCGCGCAGGCTGCAGCGCGTCTTCGTATGGTCGCGCTCGCCCAATCGGTGGCGCCGCCGCGCCGCGGCCGTCGCCCTGCTGCGCGGCACCAACCAGGGACTGTTCTGGCCCGAGGTGCAGCAGATCACGCGGGCGCTGCTCGACGATGAAGACGATATCGTCCGCAAAGGACTTGCGTGGCTTCTGCGCGAGACCGCCCGCTACGACGCCAAGCGCACAATGCCGCTGCTGATGTCGATCCGCGAGCAAGCGCCGCGCCCGTTGCTGCGCACCGCCTGCGAGAGGCTGAGCGAGGCGCAGCGGAATCGAGTGCTCGCGCGCTGAGCTTCTACGTTCTTACTCTCCATTGTCGAATGCTCCGGAATGATCAGAGAATTTGCGCTCAGGCCTTGAAGGAGAAGAGCACCGCCGACAGATGTTGCCGCAAAATCCTTTGCGAGGGACAGCGAAACCGGCCGAAAAGCCTTGCACCGCAGTAGCACATATTTGAGCTTTGCTGGGGTCCTTCGGCTGCGCCTCAGGATGACCCTCATGAAAAATACTACTGCAAGGCGGTTACGCTCACGGCCTGTTGGGGCTTCGGGCTTCGCGCGGCCTGCATCTTCGCCAGCCAGAACACCATGCGCGAGAGCAGCAGCACGGCCAACACAAGCAGGTACTGGCGCGGCTCGTGCTTGTCGCGCTTCACCAGCCAATAAAAGTGGATTGCGCCGGCAGTGGCGGCGAGGTAGACCAGGCGGTGCAGGCGGCTCCAGTTCTTGCCCAGGGCGCGGATCGACCGCTGGGTGGAGGTCAACGCCAGCGGCAGCAGCAACACCCACGCCGTCATGCCCATGGTGATAAAGGGGCGCTTGGCCACATCGTGCACAATCGCGCCGGGGCTGAACATCTGATCGAGCCAAAGATAGGTGAGCAGGTGCAGGCAGCCGTAGAAAAAGGCGAAGAGACCGATGAGCCGGCGGTACTGGATGAGCCAGAGCAGGCCGCTCCAGCGGCGCAGCGGAGTGATGGCCAGCCCCGTGAGCAGCAGGACGAGGGTGGTGAGTCCGGTGCGGTGCGTGATGCGTTCTACCGGATTCGTGCCCAGTCCCGCGGTAAAGCCCCCGTAAACCAGCCAGGCAAGAGGCAGCAGGCAGGCGATCCACACCAGCGGCTTGAGGATGTGATTGCGCGAGATCTTCGGTTTTGCTGCGATTTGTTTCGTCACGTCTCTATTGCCATTCAAGAGGAACAACAAGGCAAGGTCAACTACCCCACCCTAACCAAAAACGGGTCAGGACGGGGCACCCTCGCGGTTCGTCTTTAATTGGACGGCTGAGCGGCGGGAATGTTACAGCCATCGTGCCGGACCAAACCTGCTGCGGCTCAGCATTGTGGCCGCCAAGCGGGATCCCCAACGAGCCCGTTGTTGGCTTGTTGGGGCGGATTTCCACAGCACGCTTTTTTTGCACAGCCTTTTAGGAATTGACCGCCCCCGTCTGCCGTTCTAGTCTCCCATCAACCAGCCGGCACCCGCGCCCAGCGCACGAGTGCGGGAGAGTTCCCGAAAGGTCTCCCCCCGAATCGCGTTCTCAAACGACGGAAATCGTTAGGGTTGTGGTCTCCGCCTCAGCACGCCAACAGGCGGCGCGCCAAGAGAGCCCGATGCCCGGCACACCCGGCTGCTCAGGCCGCCGGTGGCCGGATTTGACCAGCACAGGATCTTTGGTGGGCGATCCTCAAAATAAAATACAATAGGTGGTGGTAGTTTCTTGACTGACACAACATAAAGAGCTATCGTTCGCATCATTGTTCCCATTCGAGGCCCATAGCAGCCCCTGCTGGGTCCGGTTCTTTGAGGCAGTTTCCCGCACGTAAGGAGTCGTCACGATGGCCGAAGTTTCCGAAAAATCCGCTGCCAAGTCCTCCGCTTCCTCAGCCGATGCCGCAAAGCTTGCAATCGTTGCGCCGCAGCCCCAGCGCGAGGCGCCCGGTTTGGCCTTTGCGCGCCACTTCACCATCGAGGGCGTCTCGCCCTACGACCGGCTGACCTGGGAGCGCCGAACGGCCTCGATTGTCGACAGCAAGGGCAACACGATCTTCGAGCAGAAGGAGGTCGAGGTCCCCAAGCCCTGGTCGATGACGGCGACGAACATCGTGGCCAGCAAGTATCTGCATGGGCAGCTCGGCACGCCGCAGCGCGAGACCGGAGTCCGCCAGCTGGTGACGCGCGTGGTGGACACCATCTGCGAGTGGGGGCTGAAGGACGGCTACTTCCGCACTCAGGAGGACGCGGCGGTCTTCCATGACGAGCTGGCGCACCTGCTGCTGAACCAGTATGCGGCCTTCAACTCGCCGGTGTGGTTCAACGTGGGCTGCGACCGCCTCGAGCCCAACTCCGATGCGCAGACTTGGCACTGGAACGCCGAGTCGCAGCAGGTTGAGTTCGGCGTCACCGGCTACCGCTGTCCGCAGTGCTCGGCCTGCTTCATTAACAGCGTGCAGGACTCGCTGGACTCGATCCTCACGCTGGCCAAGACCGAGGGCATGTTGTTCAAGTGGGGCTCGGGCACGGGGACCAACCTCTCTCCGCTGCGCGGCTCCATGGAGATCCTGAGCGGCGGCGGCCAGGCCAGCGGCCCGCTGAGCTTCATGAAGGGCTTCGACGCCTTTGCCGGCGTCATCAAGTCCGGCGGCAAGACGCGGCGCGCGGCCAAGATGGTCATCCTCAACATCGACCATCCCGATATCGTGGACTTCATCGAGTGCAAGCAAAAGGAAGAGGCCAAGGCCTATGCGCTGGCCTCGGTGGGGTACGACGCCAGCGGCCCGGACTCGGACGCCTACAGCTCGATCTTCTTCCAGAACGCCAACAACTCGATCCGCGTCAACGACGAGTTCATGCAGGCCGTGGTGGAGGACCGCGACTTTGTCACGCGCACCGTGCGCGACCGGCTTCCGGTGAAGAGCTACAAGGCGCGCGAGCTGATGAACAAGATCGCCAAAGCCACCTGGGAGTGCGGCGATCCGGGCATGCAGTACGACACCACCATCAACCGCTGGCACACCAGCAAGAACACGGCGCGCATCAACGCCTCGAACCCCTGCTCGGAGTACATGTTCCTGGACGACTCGGCCTGCAACCTGTCGTCGCTGAACCTGGTGAAGTTCGCCTCGGCGACCGGCTTCGACGTGGAGTCCTACAAGCGCGCGGTGGAGATCATGATCACGGCGCAGGAGATCCTGGTCGACCACTCGGGTTATCCCACCGAGTCGATCGGGCGCAACTCGCACGACTACCGGCCGCTGGGGCTGGGCTATGCCAACCTGGGCGCGCTGCTGATGGCCAGCGGCCTGCCCTACGACTCGGAGGCCGGACGCGACTACGCCGCCTGCCTGACGGCGATCATGTGCGGCCAGGCCTACCTGCAGTCGGCGCGCATCGCCGAGCAGTGCCCCACGCTGTCCTCGGCGACCGCGTATACGGCCCAGGCACCGCACACTACCGGGGCCTGCCCGGGCTACTTCGTCAATCGCGAACCGTTCCTGGACGTGATCCGCATGCATCGCGCCTCGGTGTCGCGGCTGACGCGGACGAACGTGCCGGGGTCGCTGCTGGAGGCCGGGCAGAAGTCATGGGATGAGGCGCTGGCGCACGGCGAAAAGTTCGGCTATCGCAACGCCCAGGTTACCGTTCTGGCGCCCACCGGCACCATAGGCTTCATGATGGACTGCGACACCACGGGAGTGGAGCCGGACCTGGCGCTAGTGAAGTTCAAGAAGCTGGTCGGCGGCGGCATGATGAAGATCGTCAACAACACCGTGCCCGAGGCGCTCTTCAAACTGGGCTACACGCCCGAGCAGGCCGACGCCATCGTGGGCTACATCGACGAGAACGGGACGATCGAAGGCGCGCCGGAGCTGAAGCCCGAGCACCTGGCGGTCTTCGATTGCGCCTTCAAGCCGGCCAAGGGCACGCGCAGCATCTCGCCGATGGGGCACCTGAAGATGATGGCCGCGGTGCAGCCGTTCATCTCCGGCGCCATCAGCAAGACGATCAACATGCCGCAGGAGGCGACGGTGGAGGAGATCGCCCACGCCTACGTGGAAGCCTGGCGGCAGGGCATCAAGGCGGTGGCCATCTATCGCGACGGCTCCAAGCAGAACCAGGTACTTGTAACGAAGAACGACACGAAGAAAGACGAGGCCAAGTCCGTTGCTCTTGCGGCCGTGGTGCAAGAAGAGGACCTGGATGCGCCGCCGCGCGCACGCCGCAACAAGTTGCCCAACGAGCGCTTCTCGGTGACCCACAAGTTCAAGGTGGGCTCGCATGAGGGCTACATCACCGTCGGCCTCTACAAGGACGGCAGCCCGGGCGAAATCTTCATCACCATGGCCAAGGAAGGCTCGACCGTCAGCGGCCTGGTGGACAGCTTCGCCTGCGCCATCTCGCTCGCCTTGCAGCACGGCGTGCCGCTGCGCCTGCTGGTCAACAAATTTGCGCACACGCGCTTTGAGCCCAGCGGCTGGACGCAGAACCCGGAGATCGGCTACGCCAACTCGATCATGGATTACATCTTCCGCTGGCTCGATCTGCGCTTCCTCACCGGCGAGCAGCAGACGTTGTTTGAGGACCTGCGCCCGCGTCCGCACGCGCAGCCGGCCCCTCAGGAGCAGGCGAACGGCACACAGCCCGCCGCCGTCCCAAAGATCGACGCCTCGGCGCAGCCCACACTGTTTGCCAAGGGCCAGACCGGACACGCGGCCGACGCCCTGAGCGAGGTGGTCGACATGGGCGACGCCCCGAGCTGCCACCTCTGCGGCGCCATCATGACCCGCAACGGCTCCTGCTTCCGCTGCCAATCGTGCGGTTCGACGAGCGGGTGCAGCTAGACTGGACGTAGTACTCATCGCTCATCGAAGCCCTCGCATTGCGGGGGCTTTTTGCTGGTGAGCACAATATCTAATGGGAAATGGCCTGTGAAACGACGAGAAACATGGCGGCCGGTTCTTGATGCTGAAGTGAAACGCTGGTCGGCGAAAAACTATGATGAGCTGATTGCAGAGCTGCGGGAATTGCAAGCCTATGAGGTGGTCTTCGAGTCAAAGCACTATCAGGTGGAGGTTGATTTGCTGGAGAGGAAGAAAGACGAGTACCTGCACGTGGTGGTCTGCGTGGACGATGGAAGTCTTCCGGCCTCGATTACTCCGCTTTGCCAGTCATTCATTTGCCGCAAAAGCGACTTGGGCGAGTAGGTCTGCGGGTTCTTGCAGGGATCGGCCACTTGGCGTCATAATAGATGCCAGGCGGCGCGCCCTATGACCGTGAATGCGATTGCCGAGGTGCTCGGGGGCAAGAAGGTCCTCCGGCGAACGATCAGCAGCTCCGAAGACCTGGTGCAGATCACCCGCAAGGGACTTCCCGTGGACATCCTGCGCGAGCTTGCCGTGGAACTGGGCATAGACCGGCAGGCGGTCGCCTCTCTCATTGGGATCCCGGCCCGCACACTGAGCCGCCGCCTGAGCTCGCGTTCGCGGCTCTCGGCCGCCGAATCCGACCGCAGCGTTCGCGTTGCGCGCATCGTCGCGCAGGCCAAGGACACCTTCGACGATCTGCCAATGGCCGCAAACTGGCTGCAAGCGCCGAACCGCGTCCTCAAGGGCCAACGGCCGATTGACCTGCTCGATACCGACGCCGGCGTGCAACAGGTTGAGACCGTTCTCGGCCGCATCGCCTACGGCGTTTATAGCTGATGCGCGTATGGCGGATCTGTAAAGCCCGCTACGCCGCAGCGGCCTTCAATGGCGAAGGCACATTGCTCTTTGCCGGCCGATGGAACCCCGCGGGTGTGCGCATGGTTTACACCTCCTCCTCGCTGGCTTTGGCGGCGGTCGAACTTTTTGTTCATCTCGATCCCGCTGTCGCGCCGCGGGATCTTGTCTCCGTGAGCGCAACAATTCCGGATGGGATCTCCGTGGAGCGGATCGAGATGAAGAGCCTGCCTGCCGGCTGGCGAAGTGTGGACCGGGAGGATCTGCAGCAGATCGGCGCGGACTGGATCGCGTCGAAGCGCTCGGTGGCGCTGCAGGTCCCGTCGGCGGCCATTGCGGGCGAATGGAACGTCCTGCTCAACCCGGCGCATCCGGCGTTCTCGCGAATCAGCACCGATTCTCGGCAGCCGTTTGTCTTTGATCCGCGCATGTTCAGGTGAAGATCCTGGTATTATCCGCCGAAAAGCCCGCGTGACTGCAGATCAGACTTGAACCTTGCTGGGGTCGTTCCCCTTCGCTGCGCTCAGGGTCAGGATGACCCATCTTCAGGAAGTCACTGAATATTTCGCGGAGTACAGTTGCAATCCTCCTTCATTTGCATCCATCTTCATATGCATCCAGAGTTGAAATTCCAGCGGCTCGAATTGATGATGAACTGCTATGGCACAAACAATGAAGGCAGCTGTGGTTGAAGAGTTTGGAAAGCCGCTCGTGCTTCGCGAATGGGAGATGCCGAACCCCGGTCCGGGGCAGATCGTCATCAAGACCGAGGCGTGCGGCGTTTGTCACACGGACCTGCACGCTGCGGAGGGTGATTGGCCGGTAAAGCCTGCGCTCCCCTTTATTCCGGGGCACGAGGCCATCGGCGTTGTGACTGCCGTGGGAGCGGGCGTCAACTTTCTCAAGGAGGGGGACCGCGTCGGCGTGCCCTGGCTGTACTCGGCGTGCGGCCATTGCGAGTATTGCATCACCGGCTGGGAGACGGTCTGTGCCGAGGCCCAGTACGGCGGCTACACCAAAAACGGAGGCTTCGCCCAGTACATCGTCGCCGACCCGAAGTACGCGGCTCGCATTCCCGAGGGGCTGGCGGCGGTGGAAGCTGCACCGCTGCTCTGTGCCGGCATCACGACGTACAAAGGAATCAAACAGACCGAGGCGAAGGCCGGCGAGTGGGTTGCGATCTCCGGTTGCGGCGGCCTCGGCCATCTGGCGGTCCAATATGCCAAGGCGATGGGACTGCTCGTCGCCGCGATCGACATCGACGACGCAAAACTCGATCATGCCAAGAAGCTCGGCGCCGATCTTGTATTCAACGCAAAGAGCGGCGATCCCGCAGCGGCCCTGAAGAAAGAGACTGGCGGCGGAGCCCATGGCGTTCTGATCACCGCCGCCTCGCTCATTGCTTTCCGGCAAGGCATCGGCATGACGCGCAAGCGCGGCACGTGCGTGTTGATCGGGTTGCCGCCGGGAGACGTACCGGTGCCGCTCTTTGACGTCGTGGCCAACTGCACCACCGTGCGAGGCTCGTTCGTCGGGAATCGCCAGGACATGGTCGAGGCGCTCGCCTTCGGCGTCGAAGGCAAGGTGAAGGCGGACATCGAGCTCCAACCCCTGTCCGCGATCAATGACATCTTCAAGCGACTGAAGCAGGGAGACGTGCCCGCCAGAGTGGTGATCAATTACGCGGCGTAGTCAGCATCGTAGTTAGCATCGCGCAATCCGGCGGCAGGCCGTTGGCGGGGTGACAGGAGATGGTTTCGCCGGAGCTCGTCTTGGTCATGTATGTGTACGGCACCAGCAGTGAGCCGGCGTTGCGGTCCACGTACCAGATGCGGCGCGAGGCGAAGTAGCGCACGAGCTCCTGGTTGGCTTCCGGCCCCATGTCTCGAGCCCAGACCACCTTAGCGTGGTCGATATCGGCGCGATTGTAGACCCACTCCACGCTGGGCACGTCGCGCTGCTGGTAGTGGACGATGACCAGGTGCTCTCCCGGCGTGCGGTTGAGCTGCGACTGGATGCGCGCGCGGTCGATCTGCTTGGGGATGGCGACGCCGAAATCGTGCAGAGCGTATGGGTTCCAGAGGCGGTCGGCGATGGGCAGCAGCATGACGAGGAAGAGCGCCAGCACGACGGCGCGGCTGAACCAGATGCCATTGAAATAGCGGCGGAAGATTCCGGGGCGTTCTGCCGAAGAGCCTTCATGACTGCTTCGCAGATCTGAACTTTGCTGGGGTCCTTCGCTGCGCTCAGGATGACCACTTCCTATTTTGCGCAGGCGCTGCAGGGCGTACAACTGGATAAGGAGCACGGCGCCGGCGCCAGGAGCGGCGTAGTGTCCGTGGCCCGGCCAGATTTGTATGGTCAGGCCCAGCAGAAGCAGTACGACCGAGATGACAACGATCCGCAACTCCGGGCTGCCTGCGGCCCAAATCACGCCGGGGATGAAGAGCAGCAGCAGCGGCCACAGCAGAAAGACGTAGTAGGTGCAGAACTTCTCCTGCATCAGCGCCTGCAATCCCCACGAGCTGCGGGAGCGCAGCAGGTCGGGATACTCGTGGAACATGTAAAAGGTCCGCATCTGGCGGTTGTGGTAGTGGGGGATGGGATAGGGCTTCTGGAAGAGAAACGGCCGGCTGATGTGATACGTGTCCTGGTTGAGCTTGTAGGGCATCAGCAGGGCGTGGCCGGTGCCGCGCCAGTTGTAATAGAGCATCGAGGAGCCGGCGAGCCCAAGCAGAAGAAGGCAGGGCAGCACGATCCGCGAAACGAGGCGCCGCAATTCCCACTTTTGCCGGCCGATGGCAGAAACCGGGCCCGAGCGTTCTGCTCCGTGACCCGTGCCTGCGCGATAAACCAGCCAGCCGAAGGCAATCATCGGCGGCAGCGCGAGGAGCAGGCCCTCGAAGGGGCGGCTGTTGGCCAGGATGATCAGCCCAATGGAGAAGAGGATGCTCTGTTGCCAACTCAAGCGTCGGCGCAATCTCGGCAGCGCGCCCAACACTAGTGCGCCGCCGATAGCGGCAACTGCTCCTCCCCAGTAGCTGTTCATCCAGTAGGAGAAGATCCCGTAGCGGACAACCGAGAAGGTTCCGCCCAGCAGCGCCCATTGCGGCGGCATCCAGCCTTGCAACATCCAGGTGAAGACGGCGCACATCGCGGCCACGCTCACCAGCACGCCGATCCAGGGCTCTCCGGTCAGCCGCTGGGCGAGGCCGAGCACCAGCCCCTGCGCGGGCGGATACATGGACTGATAGGCCGGCTGCATGTTGATGTTGAAGCTCTCGAAGTGGACCCACATGGGATGCGGCGGGTTGGCGAGGCGTCCGGCGGCGAAGGTGTCCGCGGCCAGCAGGTAGCTGTACTCGTCCAGCAAAACCGGGACCGGAACGGGGACGAGCGGCAGCAGCAGCGTGCGGATCAACAGGACCGCGCCGAAGACAGACCAGACGCAGGCGCGGCGATGAAGGCTGATGCGGCGGAAGGCTTCCTCTGCGCGCGGCAGCCACGCCGGGCGGAGCCAGGCAAGCAGCGCCGTGAGCAGCAGCACGAGCGCCCAGAAGGCCAGCTCCCAGCGTCCGGCCCAGGAGATTGTGGGCTCCTGGCCGCGGGCAAGCAGATAGTGGAGCAGTCCCAGGAGCTCGTCATGGCGCATGCGTATTGCCCCAGCACGCCAACCACGGGCAGGCTCGGGGTCCCCCGCGACGATTCTATCGGAACAGAACGCGGCCCACCTCGGCATCAGCGGACGATGCAAATGCGGGCCGTTCCATTTGGGCCAGCACCGGACTGAGCTAACACCTAGCCGGGGAACTGGAAGCGCAACTCCTGCTGTGAGGCGATCGCCCGCCCATTAAACTTTGCCGGCACGTAGATCCAGCGCTTGAGGGTTTCGACAATCGCCTGCTCTACGCCGTAGCCGACACCCTGAAGGACCCGCACCGCCACAATCGAGCCATCCTCGTTAATCAGGACCTTCAGGACCACCTCTTTGCCACGGGCAGGTTCCGGAAACTCGCTGTGCAGTATCGGAGGATCCGGGGTGAAGACCGGCAGCGCATTCTTAACCTGATGGTGAAAGCCCATGGTGTTTTCGTTGGAGCTCATCTGCCAGCCAGGGAACGGCGCCACGCCGGTGCCTTCGCCATTGCTGTCCGCGGGCGCATCGGTAGCTGCGGCCGTGGAGCTTGCCTCTACAGGCTGCGTTTCGGGCTGGGCGAGCTTTGCCTCGACTGGTAACGCCCCGCTCTCGAGCGGTTTGGCCGAACCGGGCAGCCCGGGCGCCCCGGACGACTTCGTCAGTTGCGGCACCGGCTTGGCAACGGTGGCCACTGGAATGGGAGGCTCGAAGTAAAGCTCGGTCGCCTGGGCCGTATGCAAATCGTCCTTGCGCAAGCAGCATTTATGGCCGTTGGGCGGAGGAACCAGGCACAGCAGCGCGACCAGCGCACCTTGCAGGCCGAGAGAAGCTAGAAACAAGACAGGTTGTTTGGCAGGGGAACCAGCAGAAACCGGAGAGAACATACAGACACCCACAAAAAACAGTTTTGCAAGACTCCAAAATCAGCCCGCATCGCCAATTTTCGCGTTCCCATCCGCTAAAAAGGCGCAGACGGAGGACGCTCGGGGCAAGCGTTCTGGATGAGCTGAGATCGAGTGCTTGTCAGCAGCATAGCACGGTTTTCTCAATCAGAGACACGAGATTTCCTCGGCGTGCCAAATGAAGGTTGACGGGACGTACCACCTGGCTAGGTAACATCGTTTCCGGAGATCGTGTGCGAAGCCACGCCTGGAGCATATCCTGCCCGAGCACGCCAACCACGGGCGCGCCGGTCAAGCCGACCTCGAATTGCCGGGCCGTCAGGGGTGGGTTCGCGACGTGGCCCGGGGCGCCGAAGGTCTAGGTGATCTTCCGTATGCGCTTAGGTATTGCAAAGACGGTCAAGGTTCGTCAGAATTGGGCAAAGAGAGCTGGAAATGTATTGCTTATAAGAAACTGGTTGCCGGTCCAGCCGGAAGCACCGGCCGCAGTTTGGCTCCAGCGCAGGCTTAGAAAGCGAGAAGATGTATGAGTTCGGTCCCCAGGCAAACGCATGAAGCTTTTGAGATCCCCGAAAAACGGGACGCGGTCATTCGCTCCGACCGGCGCGCCATCATCGGGATCCACTCCGAACTGGAGTTCCAATTTGGTTCCTTTGAGGTGAGTAACTACAGCGCCACCGGGATCGCCATTCTGGCGGGGCCCGGCGCTGACCACTTCAACAGCTCGGAGCTTTATGCCGCTTCGCATACGGTCGACGGCATAAAGGTGGGGAATTACCAGCTAACTCTGGCGCGTAAGGTCCAACTGGCGTCCGGCGAGGGCACCCAGGTAGCTTTTGAGCTTAAGTCCGGCTCGGTTCCAATCGATAAGATCAACACGGTCATCAAGTTTCGTAAGGTCCTGCACGGATTCAGCGAGACCCAGCAGGAGATGAGCAAAATACCGTACGAGTTTCGGCGGCTTACGCTTGAGGCGAAATTGTTCCTGCAGAACCTTGAAGCTCGGGTGGAGGAGTTGAGGGCGGAGCGGAAATACTGCTCGCTGCAGGAGCTGCAAAATTTTGAGGAGACGCTGATTCCGATCGCCTCCGATTTCATCGGGCAATTTTTCAGGCCGGCCTACCCGGAGCTGGAGGCGAGCTTAAAGGCAGTTCCCGAGACCGATATTCCCGCGTGCGTCTCTTTTTTCCGTGAACAGCTCAAGGAACTGATCTATCAGTCTTCGTTCGCCCACAGGAGCGTTGCCAAGCCGCTGGGTTATGCCGGCGATTTCGAGATGATGAACATCATTTACCGGAATGAGGCCGCGGGGGATTCGCTCTTCGGAAAGTGCCTGCACGCGTACTGGCTCAGCCATCCAGAGGCGAAAGCTGTCCGGAACCGGTCCAGATACCTCTTCGGCCTTCTCTCGCATGTGATTCGCCAGGCAGCCGGAACTCCCTTGAAGATCGGCTCAATTGCCTGCGGTCCGGCTCGCGAGGTGCAGATGATCCTGGAGTCGGCTGACGCGCAGGAGCTGGACCTTGCCAACTGCGAGTTCCACCTGCTGGACCAAGACATCAAGGCGCTGAAACACTCCCACGAGCGGCTCTGGGAGATCGCCAAGGTGACCAACAGTCCAGTCAAACTGAATTTCATCAACAAGGCCATCAAGAACGTCATCACGCGCGGCCTGTCCGATGCCGATTTCGACATGATTTATTCCGCGGGACTGTTTGACTACTTCAGCGATCCGGTAGCTCAGCTGGGAGCAAAGGCGCTGTTCAAACATCTGAAGCCGGGCGGCCAACTCGTGATCGGAAACTTCAACCTGACCACGCCCAATCAATTCACGATGCGCCTTGCCCTGGACTGGAGCCTGATCTACCGGTCGGAGGAGGACCTCCAGCGCCTGTATGGAAACCTTGGGGGCGATCTGCGCATTGAGCAGGAGCCGGAGGGCGTCAACTTGTTCTGTGTGGTCCGGAAGCCGGAGACCGCCTGAATGCGAGTTGCCGGCGGGAACGTCCATGAACAGTGGACCGATGATGATGAATGAAACTGAGCAAAAGATCCTAGAGCTGCGACGGCGGGAGAGGACGACAGAATTACGAGATATCATTTTAATCTCCAGTAGCTGGCTGTCGCTCCCTTTGTTCGCCGTCTTCGGGATTGCAGATTATTTCTACGCGCCTCACAAGCTCTGGCTCTTTCTCGGGATTCGGACACTCGTCTTCCCCTCCTGTTTACTGCTGAACTGGGCGGTGAAGCGGACGCAAAGCCTGCGAAAACTGCAGATGTGGGGCGCGTTTTATGTTTTCGTCAATGCCGGCATCATCACGGCGCTGGCATTTCTCGCCGAAGGAAAAGGTTCCGCCTACTACGCCGGTTTAAATCTGTGCGCCATCTCCGTGGGCTCGTTCATTCCCTGGAGCACCCTGGTCCTGCTAGTCAACATGGCGCTGATCTATTTGCCGTTCTACGCGCTGTCGCTTCTGTCATGGCACAAACCAGGCCATTCTCTTTTCATCGTGAACTCGTTTTTCATGGGCGCCACCGTGCTCATCACGCTGGTGGTGCGGCACTTCAATGAGAAGTACCGCATGGCGGCGCTTCGGAGCCGGGTCGCGCTCGATGAGGAACTGGAGCGGCGCGCCAGGATCATTAAAGAGAAGAGCGAGGAGGCGCTGAGCCTGGCCGAGCTCGCAAAGCAATTCAGCCCGCAGGTTGTGCACGCGATCCGGACCGGCGAGATGCAGATCTCCGACTCGGTCAAGGAGAGCGAAATCTGTGTCTGTTTTATTGACGTCTGTGAATCGACTACTGCCATGCGGACGGTGGGCATCGAGCGTTATCAGAACGCGATGGACCTCTTCCTCGCCCTGGCCGTGCCAATTCTTTTCAAATATGACATCACCTTTGACAAGATGATCGGCGACGCCATCATGGGCTTCTCCAACGAACCGGCGAAGCGAATGGACTACGTCGCCAGGATGGGGGCTGCCTGCATCGAAATCCGGGACACGCTCGACGCCCGGGTCGACGACATCATGCGCTTCTGGGGAAGGCCGTTCCAGGTAAGGACGGGGATGGCGAGCGGGACAGCCAAAGTTGGCTTTCAGGGGCAGATTGTGCGGAGCTACACCGCAACCGGCATGGTGGTGAACAAGGCAAACCGCCTCTGCGCCGTGGCCAGCCCAGGCCAGATTGTCTTCGACAACTCTTCAATCGAAGCGCTGGCCGCGCGCGGTTTCCAGACCAGCCTGGTCGGAACAAAAGAGCTCCGAGGCATCGGAGAGCACAATGTCTATGAGCTGGAAAGCTTCGGGGTCGCCTCCAATGAGCGCTGGAGCGAAGTGAGCGCACAGGCATGCCGCGCCTGCGGCACAATCCTGCACCTGGAGGAAAACGCTTCCGGCATTTTGATCCTCAAGTGCGGCAACTGCGACTTCGTCCTTGCATGATCCGGTGCTCCAGCTCCCGCGACCTCCTTTAGCGCTGACCTGGAACCTTGGCCAAGCGACTCCTAATGCAGCAGGCCGAAAACCATCACTCCATTTTGCGTCCCGACGTAGACCTTTCCATTCGTGATGGTCGGCGCAGAGAAGTGGGTTCCCGTAAACTGGTCGCGGCTGCCCGCCTGGTCGCTGTTGTAGAGCTCTTGGCCGAGATCTTCAGCCTTATAGGCATGGAGGACGCCGGCGTCGGTGCCGCTGAAGACGTCGGTGTGCACAGCCCAGACGATGGCGGTCCCGGGAGTTGTCCCGTTTGCGGAGATGCTGGGGATCGTCCCCGGGAAATTAAATTCCGCTTGGGTGGACGACGAAGGCGTCGTAGCCAATCTGCCGTTGGTGATGGGGAACGCGTTTAGGTGCCGCTCGTTTTGTCCGGTCTCGAACTCGCCATGGACGTAGACGGTGCCATTGAAGTAGGCCGGCGTGCCGAACGATGCCCGGCTGTCGACCCCGTCGATCTTCTGATAAACCGCATTGTCGTTGCTGGGGTTGAACTTTCCCAGGGAATCGCGGTTGACGACATACAGGTTCCCGTCCTTTCCTGCCGCCAAAGCCAGGTGAACCGTTTTCCCGGATGAGTCCCTGAGATCGGGCAGGATGAGGACGCCTCCGGAGCCGAAGTCGTGGTCCTGGCCGGATTGGCTGATTGTGTCGTGCATGTTGAAGTAGTCGACAATCGTCATCGAGCCGCCGGAGGTCGAAGCTTTGATGAAGGCATTGCCAAAGTTGCTGTTTATCGGAAAACCGCTACCGTTGAGGGTAGTGTCGAAGGTGCCGTTTCCAGCCGTGAAATAAAGGAATCCGGAGGAATCGACGGCAATGCCGCCGCCGGACATCCAGAGCCCCCCCTGGCCGCCGTTTGGGACCGTGCCATTCGGAGTGATGTTGAGCACGCCGGCCTGCTGCAGCGTGGACTCGTTGTAAGCGATCACCCAGCCTTGGTAGAAGTCAATGTCGCAAAACGAGCCCCAGGCCGTGTAGATCACGCCATCGTGCAGAAGCAGTGCGGCGCGATCTTTAATTGTTTGTGTCTCGAAGGTGTTTGTGCCCCCAAAGCTGTTGGGGTACGTGGGCTGGATCGTGACCGGGCTTCCCGGCCTCTCGGCCCCGGTGGCCAGGTCAAGTGCGTGCAGCCGGTTGAAGTAATTGCTTCCGTCTGTCGATTGGGCGACGACAAAGATGGTCCCGTGCGGGCCTGCATGCGGGTCAATCACAGGGGTGCCCGTAATGCCGACTTGGGCGAGGTCGTCGCAGCCACGGCTGCCGCTGGGGCTTTCACCGGGCAGCAGCAGCGAGACCTGCCACAGCCCGGCGGAGCTGTCCGCGTCGAATGCGTAGACAAGATCTTGTTCGGTTACCGCGAAGACCACATTGTGCGAGACGCCCCCGACCTGCAGGTCCGGGACATAGAGCGGTTGGGCGTCCACCCGTCCGTTTGGGCTCGTCGTCATGAAGCCAATCCGGCCGAAGCTCGCAGAGTTGACGTTGGCATGCGTCAGGATTGTTTCGCGCAGGTTCTGTCCGGTCCGGGCCACATCATTGTGGTAGGTCAGAACACTTACCGCCGAAGCCCCGCCGCCGCCCGGGGGTGTCCCTACTTCCGTGCCGCATGAGCTGAGAGTGACGTAGAGGCACGCAGCGCCGGCAAGCGAAAGCGCCAGGAAAATGCGAATACGGCCGTAGGCAACATCGTTTGAAAACATAGTCTTCAGGGCACCCGGTTTTCACAAAATGGGCTTTCGGAAAATCTTCAGTGAGTAGGGGAATGCAAACCCAAGATCCCCCAGCGCGCCTTCTGTTGGCGTGCAGGGGTGGAGCGCTGCCGCCGCGCTGCCGTCATGTATTTCCTGCGAGCTCCCGCAGGGTCTCCCGAGTGTTTATCGGGCGAACTGTCGCGAACTTCCATCTCTCAGCATTCTGCGATTCAGAACGTGAGCTTGGAGTTGCTAAGGCGCCGCCAAAAGATGGCGCGATCGCACAAGCGAGGATTCGTAGCGAACGCATTTCCCTTTTCCTGCATTGGGACGCGAAGATTTACGGAAGAGATTCGACGTGATGGAAGGAGCCCGAGGCGCCTTAATCCGGCGGTGCGTTCCCCCTGCAAGCCCGCAGTCGGCTTGCTGGGGTGAGATTTCGTCGGTGAAGAGGGAGAGACGGGATCCGCAGCATGGTTCCCAATCTCACGATCTCTTTGAATTGTGGGAGAATGAAGGCCACTTCAAACTCTTTATGGCTGCAGGCTCACCCACGGTGGAACCGAACGCCGCCCGGCAGATGCCCATTGCAATGTGGGTCGTAGCAGTGTTCGGCTGTACATCCTTCTTGAGCGCATTCCTGTTATTTCAGGTTCAGCTGATTATCAGCAAGTACATCCTGCCATGGTTTGGGGGTGCAGCCTCCGTTTGGACTACGAGCCTGCTGGTCTTTCAGGTGCTGCTGCTGGGTGGCTATGCCTATGCGCACCTGGTTTCGAAGCGGCTCTCAAATAGAGCGCAGTCCAACCTACACCTTGGACTGCTGACAGCCGCGTTCTTGATGGTCTTGGCGTTATCGCTGGCATGGCCATCGGCAATCACCCCTGGTACCGGCTGGAAGCCCCTGAACAGCAGCAATCCGGTGCGGGATGTGATTGTAATTCTGTTGCTCGCCACCGGATTTCCATACTTTGTCCTCTCGACGACAGCGCCCTTGTTGCAATAGGAGCTTGCGCGAGCGCGCCAAGGCGGGGCCATCGATTGGGAATTCACCCCAACACGCCACGGAAGGCGCGCCGGGAACCCCGTTTGCCTTGTCTGCGGGTTGCCAATGCGAGGAGGCTTGAATCCGTGCGGGTGCCGGGAGGGGGAATCGAACCCCCATGAGGTTGCCCTCGGCGGATTTTGAGTCCCTACTCCGAGAATGTAGCACGTAAAATCAGAAGGTTACGGGGTGCCCGTCGGCAGAAACAGCGGGCATTTTCATCTGTCCTGCATAGTTCGAACATAGCATTAATGAAAGTCACCCATTGTGCTCGCTATCCCGAAGCGACCCCCTTGAGCTTCTAGTTTGAGCGCATGTCCGCTCGCTTTCACTAGGAGTAGCGCCCAATGATACCCGCAACTCTGCTTGCTGCAACTTGACTCCTACACGCCAAGTAGGGGGCTTCTGTCGGCTAATGACAAAGAGCGGCTTCCTACGCGTCTGGAGTGCGCGTGAGTAGCCCCCTGACTTTTCTGCACATTTTTTTCACATAGCGTGAACCGTTTAACCCGTTTTGAGGAGTCTAATACACGACAGCACGTTTTACAGTCCTCCAGGCTGACAATAAGCCCGTCCCCCAAAATCTTCTTCCGATCCCTCGAACCGTTTGCCTGTTTCGAAGCGCTCAATCGACGAAGCATTCGAAGTCCCGTACCGCTATCGAGCCCCTCTATCGAGCCCCGCTATTATGACCAACACCGAAACACACACGTTCCTCTGTCACGAACTGGAGCCTTCAGCGTATCTATGCGCGAAAGGCTTCCGCTTTCTCGGAATCAAGCCCGCAGCAACCTCCACCAATCCAAACCACGTAGTCTTTTGCTTCGATGATCATGACGGACTCTGTTTCCGGCAGGTATTGGAATATCGCCAAAATGCGACGATTCCTGCCCAGCCGTTTGCTCTTGCCCTGAAACAACTCAAAGATCAAATTTTCCATCGCTCAATGCGCTAAGGAACGGAAATACTAATACTTATGACAACTACAGAAGCAGGCGACAAAGCCTGCACATCTCCTAACAATAGACCCCTCTTTTTCAATCACACTGATGCCGGAAACGCGGAACTACTCGCCAATCTCTTCGCAGGCTGTTTGCTGTTCGATCACACGCGCCACAAGTGGCTGATCTGGCAAGGCCACCGCTGGGAGCCTGATATGGAAAACAAGGTGCTAGGTTTCGCCATCGAAGCTGCGCGTAAGCGCACAGCCCAGGTTAGGGCGGGCGCTGGTCTTGAGCGAAGTCAGGAAGACCAAGAACTGAAATGGGCGCGCAGAAGCGAAGATCTTGCCCGGCTCAACTCTGCATTAAAGATTGCAAGTATCAACCCAGCCCTCTCAGATTTAGGGCGGGAATGGGACTCTGCCGAAATGTTGCTCGGCGTCAAGAATGGGGTAGTGAACCTTCGCGCGGGCGTTCTTCGGAAGGGGCATCCTATAGACAGAATCTCTCTAAATGCCGGGACCGAATTTGATTCGGCGGCCAAGTGCCCGCGCTGGGAAAACTTTCTCTCCGAAATATTTGGCGGCAATCGGGAATTGATCGACTACATGCAACGTGCGGTGGGCTACACTCTCACAGCTAGCGCGAAGGAACAGGTGTATTTCCTTTGCTATGGAACAGGTGCGAATGGAAAATCAACTTTCCTTGATACGCTCAAACTGGTGTTGGGAGAGTATGCGCATAACCTGCCCTTCTCAGCGTTTGAGCAGAACGGGCGCTCTGCGATTCCGAACGACTTGGCTTCGCTAAAAGGAAAACGCTTCGTCACCGCTCTGGAAACGAACGAATCATCCACATGGAATGAAGCTCGATTGAAAATGCTGACTGGTTCTGATGAAGTGACTGCCCGCCACTTATACGGTGAGTTTTTCACATTTCGTCCGGTCGGAAAGTTCTGGTTAGCGGTGAACCACAAGCCTACCGTGCGGGACGACTCAGAAGGTTTTTGGCGCAGGGTACGCCTGATACCCTTCAATGCACATTTCGACGAGAACACACGGGACAGGAACCTTGCCGAGAAATTGAAAGCTGAAATCCCGGGTATTCTTAATTGGGCCGTAGAAGGTTCCCTGAAATGGCAGCGCGTAGGACTCAGACCTCCCCAATGCATTGCGGAAGCTTCTCAGAGTTACCGCGAAGAAAACGACAATCTAGCCCAATTCATCGGAGAACAGTGCGAGCTTGGGACCTTATCTGAAGTTCCGGTATCTGAGCTCAGATCCGCTTATGTGATTTTGGCATTCTGAAGTGGCCCACTTTGGCGGTTTGTTTTGGCCCACCCCTGGACACAACAAACTTCTACTCTGGATTTGAGCATGAGCTTGGATCTGGAGGCTGGGGTTGGACTGGAGAGCCAAGGTGGAGCTG
>WNGF01000535.1_pt1 | contig 71561 bp, 69 predicted proteins | sample 5400641 | NCBI WGS metagenome assembly WNGF01 (sample SAMN13153371, study PRJNA577476) | soil metagenome | isolation source: 80 cm soil or saprolite under grassland replicate 2 | place: USA:California | collected 2016-06-15
GCTTGCGCGATCTCGGTTATGTCGAAGGCAAGAACCTTGTCATCGAGTTCCGATGGTCGGGCACGGTCGAGCAGATGCACGAAGCGGCCGCCGAGCTGGCCCGCATGAAGGTCGATGTCATCTTCGCGACCTCTTCGACTGAGTCCGAGCCGGCCAGACGGGCGACCAGCACGATCCCCATCGTCTTCGCGACGCATGCCGACCCGGTTGGCGTCGGACATGTGGCCAGTCTCGCGCGGCCAGGCGGAAACATGACCGGATTGGCCGACATACAAGCCATGACCACGCCAAAGCGGCTGGAGATCCTGAAGGAAACCCTGCCGCAGGCGAACCGGTTCGGCGTGCTCTGGAGTCCCACCGCCCCTTCCTACCGGCCCGTCCTGGACGCCGCCGAGACTGCCAAAGGGAAGCTCGGTGTTCAACTTGTAACCGTCAGTGTGAGCACCGTCGCGGATTTCGATGGGGCCTTCGCGAGGATGGCGCAACAACGCGTCGACGGCGTGTTCGTCGTCGGATCCACGCTAACCCATCGTCTTAACCGCCCGCTTCTGGCCGAGCTCGCAATGAAGCACCGGTTGCCGACCATATTCGGGGCCAGGGACAACGTGGTGGCGGGCGGTCTGATGAGCTACGCGCCGGATCACAACGACCTGACGCGGCGCGCCGCTGTCTACATCGACAAGATCCTCAAGGGGGCCAGACCGGGCGACCTGCCCGTCGAGCAGGCTTCCAAGTACCTGCTGGTCATCAACCTCAAGACCGCCAAGGCCCTGGGCCTGACGATCCCGCCATCGATCCTCGCGCGCGCCGACGAGGTAATCGAGTAGGGTGCTAATTAGCTACTTTCCGGCGCACAATCCGGCTGAGAGCTTAGTCAACATTAACGGTGTGACGTGGTGCTGGGCGCGTGCGAGCAGATCACGTTATTGAATTGAATGACTGACGGGCGGGGGCCGGAGCGTCGCGTGTACGACCTCGCTCCGACCGGGAAGAACGAGCGAGATGGCGATTGGCGCTGCCCGGGTGGCTGCCCAACAGCAGGCTGGAGCGGCCCGGCTCCGCCGGCCGCTCAGCCTGGGCGTTGGGCGAACTACGAGGAGAGCCATGACAGAACTCAATAGGCGGGCATAGTGTCACCGGGGCGGCGTCTCGCTCTCGTAGCCGTGGTCCTTCTTGCTCTCGCCGCCGGCCCTACCCTGCCCAGGGTCCCGGCCAGCGATGAAGGCTCCAGCAGCCGGCGGGGCACCTACGAGGGCGGACGGTACCTTATCGAGGTACCGGCGGGCTGGAACGGCGGGCTCGTTCTCTTCGCCCACGGTTTCCGTGGCACGTTCGATTCGCCCCTGACTTCGCACCTGCTCGATCGGGGTTACGCGCTCGCCGCATCGAGCTACCGCACCGAGGGCTACCGCATCGACTTGTTCGTGGATGACATGCGAGCGCTGCTCGATCTATTCATCCGGGAGGTACGTCGCCCGCGATGGGTCGTCATCCACGGGCAATCCATGGGCGGGCATGTGGCGATCGCGTCGCTCGAGCTCCACCCGGGCCTATATCAGGGGGCACTCATCGAGTGCGGGGTCATCGATGGAATTGGGCTAGCCGACTTTTACGTGGCCGCGCGTGCCGCCGCCGAATACCTCGGCGGTGTCAACCTCTTCGAGGCGCCGGACCGGGAAACCCTCATCCGCCGAGTGAACGGCCAATGGCTGCCCCGCATGGGGGCGCCGCCTGCCTATACGGAGCGAGGCCGGCGCTTTGACAGCGTCCTCAAGTACCTGATGGGCGGCGACCTGCCGCTGCGACTGCAGGGCATGCCGCCGTACTACATCCGCTATGTCGCGCCCGATGTGGGTCCGGCCACCCGGGAGCTCTTACGAGCAGCGAGCACCGTGCAGGTACGATACCGGATCGACCCAGGTCTCGGTGTGGACGAAAACGAGCTCAACGCCAAGGTTCGTCGCATCGCGCCTGCCGAGGGCGCGAGGTCGCAGAGCGCAAACCCGGCCTTCGCCGAGCTGACCGGTCGCATCACCGTGCCCGTGCTCGCCATCCACGAGACCGGGGATGGGCGCGTGCCGTTTAGCCTCCAGCAGGCGTACCGGCGGCGGACACTGGCCAGCGGCACGAGCCATCTGCTCATACAGCGGGCGGTGCGGTGGCCGGGCCATTGCGCGTTCGACGGCGAGGTGCGGGAGCAGGCCTTCGACGACCTCGTCGCGTGGATCGAGCAGGGAACCAAGCCAGACGGCGACGACGTACTCGCGGCCGATGTGTCGACCTTAGGCCTGCGCTGGACGCCCATCCGCCATCCCGAAGATCCCGTGCAGCGTCGCGAGCCTTACCGAAAGTGACGTGTGGATCGGGTCAGGTCTCACATTCATACATTTCCCCCGGACACGGCAGCGACACGTGATCGTCGCCGCGACCTGATGTTGGATTGTGAGACCTGGGCCCCGACTAGCGGTCCACAATCGAGCTATGTCCCGGCGTCACGGTGAGACCTCAACGGTGAGACCGCCCAACAAACCGTTGGAGCGGACCGCTGGCTCGCGTTCGCTCGCCGCAGCCGCTCAACGCCAGATTAGGCGCCTGGCCTCTTCGAGAAAACGGAAAAGAGACTAGATATAAATCGGAACTGTGATTTCTAGGGAGAGAGACGATGCCCCTCTATCTATCGAAGTTCAGCTACACGCCGGAGACCTGGGCCAGGCTGATCGGCAGCCCAGAGGACCGTCGAAAGGCCGCTCAGTCGTACATCGAGTCGGTCGGTGGGAAGCTCCATGGGTTCTGGTACGCCTTCGGCACACACGACGGCTACAACCTGTGGGAGGCCCCCGACAACGTGTCCATGGCCGCGGTTGCGCTGGCGATTAGTGCCGGCGGGGCGCTCAGCTCGTTCGAAACGACAGTCCTCCTAACCGTCGACGAAACGCTGGCTGCTCTGCGCAAGGTCGAGCAAGTCCGGTACCGGGCGCCCGGCGCGTAGCGGCTCCCGCGATGATTAGCGCGCGTCGGCTGGGGTCTTGGCAATAACTTAGGTGATCCTTGCCCCAGCATGATCCAGGAAAGCAGGGCGGCGGCGAACGATGCAATGAAGCTGACAGGCGCGCTGCGGATGGCGCCTGCGGCGCTCTTATTGGATGCGCCTGCAGCTTATTGCGGGTGTTGGGCGTCAAGACGGTGCGACGTACGCTTTCGACCAAAGCGGCCGGTCACCGCACGCACATCTCTTTGGCGAAATGCGCATGATAGTCCGGCCTGCGAGCGTCTTTCCGCCGGTGAGCGGCAGTCGAGCGCGGCGGCCGTGCCGTCAGTCACTTGACGCTGAATCGAAACCACGTGCATCGTCGGAATCGGCACGATGAAAAAGAAGAACCTCCTTTATAGCCACCGTCGCAAAGAGGAAGCCCATGTTTGACATGCACCGGCGGCAGTTCGTCAGGCTTATCGGCAGCGCGGCATTAACGTGGCCTCTCACGACGCACGCGCAACAATCTAAGCTAGCTCGAATAGGCGCGCTCTACATAGGAATCGCGGACGCGGATTCGTTCAAGAAGGAACTCCGCGAAGGACTGCGCGAACTTGGCTATATCGAGGGGCAAAACATTGCATTCGAGTTTCGCTCCGCGGAAGGAAAGCTGGACCAACTTCCTCGGCTCGCGGCCGAGCTCGTCCGGCTCAAGGTCGATGTGATCGTGGCGCTCTACGTCCCCTGCGCGCTGGCGGCGAAGCAAGCTACACGAGATATCCCGATCGTAATAATAGCGGGCGACCCCGTCGAAACCGGGATAGTTCCCAGCTTGGCGCATCCTGGCGGAAACATTACCGGCGTGTCTCTGATGGCTTCCGCATTAGCTGGAAAAAGTGTTGAACTATTCCGCGATATGCTGCCATCTGCGCGGCGCGTGGGCGTATTGGGCCACGCCACGAATCCTGTATTCGCGAAAGCCATGCTCGACGAAGTTCTACTCGCCGGTGGACCGACAGGCATAAAAATACAACCGGTCGTAATGATCCACGGACCTGACGAAGCCGAAACTGCCTTTGCGACTATGGTGAGAGACCGAGCCGATGCCGTCGTCGTCCAGGGCAGCTTGGCGATCAAATCGCTGACCGATATGGCGATCAAGTACCGTTTGCCGACGGCCTCGACCACGCGCTCTTTTGCGGATATCGGAGGCCTGATGGCGTTCGGGGCGGACGGGCCCGCCTCGGTTCGGCACGGCGCGAAGTTTGTGCATAGGATTTTACAGGGCAAGCAGCCAAAAGATATACCCATAGAGCAGCCCACGAAGTTCGAGCTGGCGATCAACCTCAAGACTGCGAAGGCCATTGGCCTCACGATTCCCAGGACGTTCTTGCTGCGCGCCGACGCATTGCTCGAATAAGCCGTCAATGCGACGGCGCGACGTCGAGTCGGGTGGAATGTCTGCTTATGGCCGAATTCGGACCTTGGATATGCCGCGGAGATTGACGCCCAACCATGCGCTCAACCGGACGGGGCCGTATGCGGGTCGTGTTGGCGGGCATCGGCCGGCCCGCCGGTTAGCTTGTAACGTTAGACATGGGCTTAAGCTAAGGAGCATGTCCTCATACGGTTGGCGGTGCTAGGCTCTATCCTGGTCGTCCTGCTGAGTGTCGCAGCCTCGGGTTGTGCGCAGAGATCGGCCGGCCTTCAAGCGGACGAGAGGGGCACGACCCTCAACAAGAAGCTCACCCACGGGGAGTATATCCAGTACCTACCCAAGCAAGCGCCGAGGGGGTTCTCGTAATTGCCCACGGGTCCACAGAGGAAGACGAGGCGGAGCAAGATGTTCGGAAGCTGGCGGAGACCTTCCTGCGACGGTGGGTAAAGTTCGCAGACGAGCACAGCTTGATCGCCGTCGCACCCGTCTTTGATCACAACTTCAGATCGTGGGTGAAGGAGGCCGGAGTTCGCCTGGGTGGATATCGCGGCCTCGCTGGCAAGCAAATCGGGGCCGACGAGTTTGTGCACCGCATAATTGAACAGTACAAGCACCAGATCGATGGCGAGGAGCGCTTCTACCTGTATGGGCACTCTGCAGGAGGTCAGTTCGCCGGCCGGTACAACGGCTCGCGTTGCTCGCCCTCGGCCGCTGGCCGCGGACGTTAGGCAGGACCGAATGGAGCGTGTCTAATGCTGCTCGGACTCCTTCTTGCAACCCTGGTGATCGCAAGCGCCGTATCGTTCACCGTGGCGCGGCTCTTCGATCGATCGATTTCCACGATTCTCCGCCGCATCGTTAGCGATGAGTTGAGCGGCGCGTGGCAGCGATACGTGACTTTCGCAATTTACGTCGTGGGCGTGTCAGGGGGTGTTCGCGTCTGGGAGATTGAGAAGTACGTAAACCCACGCGGCAAGGATTCCCCGCCGATAGTGTTGAATGGCGACAGGTGGACCCTAGAGGTGTACCGAACCGTCATCGAGACGCTCCAGAGCATCGCGTGGATGTTACTGGTGTTCTTCGTGGCCGCCCTCGTCGCGTACGTAATTGTTCGCGGCTTCGAGCTGCGACGCCAAGCACCGCCGGATGGCGGCGGTGAGCAACCGGGAAGATAGGTAACAGAATAAACCGGCAACATGGGTGACAGATGGCTAGGCCCGGATTGCTGACGGGTGAACGGGGAGAGATGTCCGGGCGTCGCGCTGGCGTGCGTGGCGAGCACGTGCACATGTCGCTGACCCAGTGTCATGTTCTCGTTGATCCAGAAAAGTTCTTTGCTGGATGCTTGGACGCCAAGCAAATCTGGGCGGCCGATCGTTTTGTCCTCACGTACGCAGTGAAGTGTCGAAGCCGCTGGTCGCAGTGAAGGATAGCCCACACCCTACCAGAAAATCAGAGCGCGAGGTATTGGGCCCGGACGGACTCGTTGTCCCGGAATGACGCGGTGGTTCCTTCGTAGCGGATGTGCCCCTTCTCGAGGACGTAGACGCGGTCGGCCAGGTCGAGGCAGAAGTCGACGTTCTGCTCGGCCAGGAGGATGGTCAGTCCCTCGCGGGTGAGGCGGCCGATCTGCTCCTTGAGGTGGTCCACGACGAGCGGGGCCAGGCCCTCGGAGGGCTCGTCGAGGAGCAGGAGCTCGGGGTTGCCCATCAGCGTCCGTGCGATCGTGAGCATCTGCTGCTCACCGCCCGAGAGGAAGCCTCCCTGCCGGTCCACCAGCTCGCGGAGCTTGGGGAAGAGATCGAAGATCCGCTCGAGGGTCCAGGCCTGGTCGCCGCCCCGGCTGCGCGCGGCGACGTCGAGGTTTTCCCAGACGGTCAGGTCCGCGAAGATGCGGCGGTCCTCGGGCACGAAGCCGATCCCGAGCCCCGCGATCTCGTAGGGCTGGCGGCCGGTGAGGTCCCGTCCCTTCCACACGACGCGCCCCTGCCGGGGCGGGGTCAGCCCCATGATGCTCCGCATGGTCGTGGTCTTGCCGACGCCGTTCCGGCCGAGAAGACACACGCACTCGCCGGCCGCCACCTGGAGCGAGACTCCGAAGAGCACCTGCGAGAGACCGTAGGAGGTATAGATCTCCTCCACGCCGAGGACCGCGGCCATCAGCGCCGCTCTCCCAGGTAGACTCGGCGGACCTCGGGGTGGCGACGCACCTCGTCGGGGGCGCCGTCGGCGATGACCCGGCCCTGGTGGAGCACGGTGATGCGATGGGCGATGGCGAAGACGACGGCCATGTCGTGCTCGGTGAAGAGCAGGGTCAGGCCGCGCTCCCGCCCGATGCGCTCGATGAGCTGGATGGACTCGCGCGTCTCCTGGGCGGACATGCCGGCCGTCGGCTCGTCGAGGAGCAGGATCTCCGGCTCGAGCGCGAGCGCGATGCCGAGCTCGAGCTGCTTCTGGTTGCCATGGGAGAGGAAGCCCGCAACCTCGCCCGCCTTGTCGAGGAGTCCCACGGCCGCGAGGAAGCTCTCCGTTTCCTCCCGGTACAGGCGGTCCACGCGCTCGAAGAGACTCCAGCCGCGGCCCCGGTGCGACACGTAGGCCGCCTGGACGTTCTCGTACACTGTCAGGTGCGGGAAGATATTGGTTCGCTGAAACGAGCGGCCCATGCCCAGACGGCAGAGGTCGTGGGGCGCGATACCCGTGATCACCCGACCATTGAAGGTGACGCTCCCCGCGTCCGGCCGGAGGTGGCCGGTGATGAGGTTGAAGAGCGTCGTCTTGCCTGCGCCGTTGGGACCGATGATGGCGCTGACCGAGCCGCGCGGCACCGAAAGGCTCACCCCGCCCACGGCCTGGAAGCCGTCGAAGCTCTTGCGGAGATCTCGGACCTCAAGCACCGGCTGCCCTCCGCCCGAGCCGGCGTCTGAGCCCGAGCGCGGCGCCGGCGATGCCGCCGGGGAAGACGAAGAGGAGCATGACTAGGATGGTGCCGAGGATGAGGGGCCAGTACTGGGTGTACGACACGATCTGCTGATTGAGCCACAGCAGCACGAGGGCGCCCAGCGCCGGGCCGAAGAAGGTGCCCATGCCGCCCAGCAGCGTCATGATGAGCACCTCGGAGGATTTGGTCCAGTAGGCGAAATCCGGGAAGACGCCACGATTGAAGATGCCGAAGAGCCCGCCCGCCAGACCGGCGAAAGCGCCCGCGATGACGAAGGCGCCCAGCTCGTAGCGGCGCACGTTCACGCCGATGAACTCCGCGCGCTCCGGGTTCTCGCGGATCGTGGTGAGCATGCGCCCGAAGGGCGAGCCCACGATGCGGCGCAGGACCCAGAAGCAGCCACCGACCATGACCAGGGTCAGGAAGTAGAAGTACTCGGAGGTCCGGTAGCCGCCGAGGAAGGGCAGGAGGCCCGCTCCGCGCTCGACCCATCCGAAGTCGGGGTAGGGGATCTCGGGCATGCCCTGCTCGCCCCCCGTGACCTCGTTCCACTTGAAGCAGACGGCCCAGACGATCTGCGCGAAGGCCAGCGTCAGCATGGCGAAGTAGATTCGCGTCAGCCGCACGCAGAAGAAGCCGAAGACGAGGGCGAAGATCCCCGCCAGGAGGCCGGCGGCGGGGAAGGCCAGGAGAAACGGCACGCCGGCATTCTTCATGAGCAAGCCGGTCGTGTAGGCGCCGACGCCAAAGTAGGCGGCGTGGCCGAAGGACACGAGGCCGGTGTACCCCACGAGGAGGTTGAGACTCGTGGCGAAGAGGGCCCAGATGACGACGTCGTTGGCGAGGAAGGTGTAGTACCGCGAGCCTGCCGCCGGCACGAAGAAGGCGGCCACGAGCACGAGCAGCGCCCACGGCACCCGCCAGGGGCTCATGCCCTGTGTTCCCGGCGCCCGTCGTTCGGGCAGACCACGCCTTGCGGTCGTCATGATGTGGCCGCCGAGGCGCCTCCGCAGGGCTCCGGCGCCCGTCGTTCGGGCAGACCACGCCTTGCGGTCGATGTGGCCGCCGAGGCGCCTCCGCAGGGCTCCGGCGCCCGTCGTTCGGGCAGACCACGCCTTGCGGTCATTTCAGGGGGCGGCCGAGGAGGCCCCAGGGGCGGATGATCAGGACGGCGGCCATGAGGGCGAAGATCGAGAAGATGGAGAAGCGCGGGAAGAAGAGAATCCCGAACGACAGCACCTGGCCGTAGATCAACGCTCCAAGAAATGTCCCCCAGAACGAGCCGAGCCCGCCGATGACCACCACCACGAAGGCCTCGACGATGATTTCCGTGTCCATGCCGGGGACGATGGCGCGCATCGGCGCGATGAGGGCACCGCCGAGCCCGCCAAGGAAGGACGCCAGCATGAACACGCCCGTGTAGAGGGCCTTGACGTTGACTCCGAGGGCACCCAGGGTCTCGCGGTCGAGCGCGGCGGCGCGGATGAACCGGCCGGCGCGGGTGCGCTGGAGCGCGAACCAGAACCCGAGCGCGATGGCCGGGCCCAACAGGATGATGAACAGGTTGTAGTACGGGATGGTCGCTCCGAAGAGCGAGAGCGCGCCGGTCAACCCCGGCGGCCGGCTCAGCGACTTCTGCTGGGTACCCCAGATGATCTTCGTCGCGTCGCCCAGGACGAGGACCAGCGCGTAGGTGAACAGGAGCTGGTACAGCTCCTCCTGGCCGTAGAGGCGCTGGAAGAGGAAGCGCTCGACGATCCCGCCCAGCGCGGCCACGCCCAGCGCCGCGAGCACCGCGGCCAGCCAGAACCGCCCCGGGCCCGCGCCGAACCACTGGACGAACTGATAGGCGCCGTAGGCCCCCAGCATGTAGAAGGAGCCGTGGGCGAAATTGAGGATGCGCAGCACGCCGAAAATGAGAGAGAGCCCGGAGGCGATGAGGAACAGGAACATGGCGGCGGTGAGGCCGCTGAGCGACTGGGCGAAGACGAACGAGAGATCGGGCACGAGAAGCAGGGCGGAGGGGGCGGCAGCCTGCCCCCCTCCGCGCGAGGAGCTCTAGTCCATGAACTTGGTCGGGTCGACGTACGTGATGGGCTTCATGATCGGGAAGGGATACTTGGCATCCATCACGGTCTTGCCGTAGAGCTGGCCGCGGTTGGCCTGGTGGTCCTTCTCGCGAATCGTCTGCTTGCCGATGGGCGTGTCGATGGTGAGCCCGAGGAGGGTCTTGGCCACCTTGTCGGAGTCGGTGCTCCCGGCCTTCTTGATCGCCTCGGTGAGGAACTGCATCCCGATATAGCCCTGGACGGCCCAGGACGACGGGTACTCGTCCTTCAGGTACTTGCTCAGGCGGGCGGTGTAGTCGCGGTGGGCCGGGGTCTCACCCCAGTAGAAGGCGTCGTACGAGTTGCCCCAGATGCCGACGGGGTAGTCGGCACCCATGGACTTGGTGGACTCTGGGGAGGCGCCTTCACCGCCGGCGAGGAAGTTGTGCTTGATCGCGTCGAAGTAGCCGAGAGGCTTGGCCTGCTTGGCGAACGTCACGAAGTGGCCGCCCCAGAGCGAGGAGAACACCGCCTCTGGCTTCTTGGCGAGCTGGGCGTTGATGAAGGGCGTGTAGTCAGCCTCGCCGAGCTTGGGCCACTGCTGGTCCACGATCTGCACGCTCGGCTTGATCTTCTTGATGTACTCCACGAAGGCCTTGGTGACGTCCTGGCCGTAGGCGTAGTCGGGGCTGATGGTGGCGATCTTGCTCACCGGCCACTTGGCCACGATCTCCGCCGCGCTGCGGCCTTCCATGGTGGTGTTGGCGGCCACGCGGAAGACGTAGGGATGGAGCTTGTCGGGTGCGGTGAGCTGGTCCGTCTTCGGGATCGGCGCGATGAACACGATCTTGTTTTCCTTGGCGACGACGGAGACGGCCGGCCCCTCGGCGGAGGTGAGCGTGCCCACCAGGAAGTCCACGTTCTCCTTGAGGATCAGCTCGCGCGAGACGCGGACGGCCTCGTTGGCGTCGCCCTTGGTGTCGCGTGGGAGGAGCTCGATCTTCCGGTTGAGGACGCCGCCCTTGGCGTTCAGCTCATCGACGAACATCTGCGCGCCCTTGAGCGCGGGGTCGCCGAAGAGGGCGCCGGGGCCGGAGAGGATCATCGGATAGCCGACCTTGATCGGGTTCTGGGCTTCGGCCACCATGGGCAGGGCCAGCAGCGCGGCCAGCAACAGGGTCAGTACGCGAACCATAGATCGCCTCCTTTGGCTGTGTGCTGCGCTTCGCTAGAGGGCCGGGAAGCCCGGCACCTGCACCCGGATCCGGTAGACGGACGTGGACGCGGTGATGTAGAGACTCCTGTAGTCGTCGTCGCCCCAGGCGAAGTTGGCCGTGCGCTCAGGCACGCGGATCACGCCGAGGCAGGCGGCTTCGGGGGTGAAGACGTGGATTCCGCCGGGACCGCAGCAGTACACGTTGCCGGCCGAGTCGATCTTCATGCCGTCGGGCGCGCCCTGGCCCTCGCCCGTCGTGTCGGCCCACAGCCGCCCGCCCGCGAGGCCGCCGTCGGCCTTCACGTCGAACACGCGGATATGCTTCCGCGCGGTGTCGTTGACGAAGAGCCGCCGGCCATCGAGCGAGAAGCAGAGACCATTCGGCCTGTCGAAATCGTCCACGAGCAGGGTCGGCCGCCTGGGATCCTGCCCCGCGCGGTATACGCCCTGGTACGGGAGCTCCTGCTCGCGCTTGACGCCGAAGAACTCGGCGCGACCGTAGGGTGGGTCGCTGAAGTAGATGCCGCCGTCGGCGGCGCAGACGATGTCATTGGGGCTGTTGAGCTGCTTGCTGTCGTAGTGTGTCGCGATCGGCGTGATGCGGCCGTCGGGCTCAGTGCGCGACACCTGGCTCGAGGCGTGCTCGCAGGCCAGGAGCCGGCCCTGGCGGTCCCACGTGAGACCGTTGGACTTGTTGCAGGGCTTGCGGAACGTCGTGACGCCGTCCCGCGCCGACCAGCGGCGGAGGTGATCGCCAGGCATGTCGCTCCAGAGCAGGTACTTTCCCGTCGGGTGCCAGAGCGGCCCCTCGGTGAAGAGGCAGCCGCCGGCGATCTTCTCGAACTCGACCATCGGGCCGACGACGGCCGCGAAGCGCGTGTCGCGAAGCTCGACCGTCACTTCGTGATGGGCTCGCCGGGCTTCCCCGCCGCGTACCAGTCGTGGGGCTTGACCTCCTCGATCACCACCCACACGGCTTCCTTGGGCAGCCCCGTGACGTCGGAGATGGCATGGGTCACGCGCTTGGCGATCTCGTCCTTGCGCTCCGTGCCCCATCCTTCGTAGATGCGGATGTTCACGAATGGCATGTGGCTCTCCTCGCGTGCGTCCGTCTCACGCCTTGAGGTACTTGCCGAACCAGTCAGTGCAGCGTTTCCAGCCGTCCGCGGCCGCCGCCGCGTTGAAGGAGGGGCGATAGTCCGCGAAGAAACCGTGCTGCGCGCCCGGATAGACCACGAGCTCGACGTTCGGATTGTGCTGCTTCACGAGATCGCCCAGCTTCCGCGCGTCGGCCGGCGTCGGGCTCGTGTCGAGCTCACCGTAGAGCCCGAGGAGCGGGATCTTGATGTCCTTGGCCACGTCGAAGCCCGTGACGGGCGCGGGCTGGTCTGGATAGGGGCGCGCCGGCGGGCCGTACCACGCCACGGCGGCCTTCATGTCGGGGTTGGTCGCGGCGACCTGGTAGACCGTCGAGCCGCCCCAGCACCAGCCGGTGACGCCCACGCGGTCCGCGCGGGCGCCGGGCCGCTTCTTCGCCCAGTCCACGGAGGCGGCGATGTCGCCCAGCACCTGCTTGCGCGGCACGGCGAGGACGATCTTCAGGATGTCCTGGATGTTCGGGATCTGGGCGACGCCACCCTCGCGCTTGAAGAGCTCCGGCGCGACGGCGTAGTAGCCCGCCTTGGCGAAGCGGCGCGTGACGTCGCGCACCAATTCGTGGACGCCCCAGATCTCCGAGATGCACACGACGATGGGTGCCGGCTGGCCTGCGGTGGGCCGCGCCTCGTAGACCGTAGTCGCCGATCTTGACCTCGAAATCCCCGGCCTGGATGCCGACGGTGTCGGTCTTGACGGCCTGGGCCAGCACCTTCTCCACGGCCACCGCATAGCCGGCGAAGGTGGCGCCTCCCACCTTGGGCACCTGACGGCGCGTCGGCCCGCCGGTCACCTCGCTCCCAAGGGTCGTGTCACTCATCGAGGTCTCCTCCGTGGCCAAATGTCGAATGGCGGTCTCCCTGTGCGGACCGCGGATCGGAGTCTATGGGCGTGGCAGCCGCGTGTCAATGCGCCCCCGCCGGAAGGCCGACCTGATAGACTTTGGGCGTGGCCGACCTCGTCAACGAGTTCTCCTGGTCCCGTACTCGCGACAATGTCTTCAAGGATTGCCGTCGCCGCTACTTCTACCAGTACTACGGCGCCTGGGGCGGCTGGGAGGCGGACGCCGACCCGCTCGTGCGCCGCCTCTACGTTCTCAAGCAGCTGGGGACCCGGCAGATGTGGGCGGGCCGGCTGGTCCACGAGGCGGTCGAGCGGGCGCTGCTCGCGATGCGCGACGGGTACGCGCTCTCCGAGGCCGCGCTGATCGAGGATACCGTTCGCCAGATGCGCGCGGAGTGGCGCGGCTCCAGGGACGGCGTGTACCACGAGCACCCGAAGCGCACGGGGCTCTTCGAGCACGAGTACGCCGTGCCGATCCGTGACGGCGAGTGGCAGGCCCTGCGCGATCACGTCGTCCGCTGCCTGCGCACGTTCCACCGGCTGCCCCTCGTGGCCGAGATCAAGCGGACGCCGACCGACCGCTGGAGCTTCATCGAGGACATCGGCTCCTTCACGTTCGAGGGCAACCGTATCTTTGCCGCGCCGGACTTCGGCTACTGGAACGCGGCCGACCGCCTCCAGCTCGTGGACTGGAAGACCGGCGGCAACGGCGCGGAGGGCGCCGCGATCCAGCTGGGCAGCTACGCGCTCTACGCGCTCGAGGTCATGGGCGTGGATCTCCAGCGCGTGGACCTGCTCGAGGTCAATCTCCGCGAGGGCAAGGTGACGGCCCATCCGTGGGACGCGCCGAGCCTCGACCGCGTGCGCGAGCATATCCGCCTCTCGGTGCGCGCGATGAAGGCCTACCTCAAGGATCCTGACAAGAACCTGGCCGAGGAGGCGAACTTCGAGAAGTCCGAGGAGCTCCGCATCTGCCGCTGGTGCAATTTCCGAGGCGTGTGCCGCCCGGAGCTGTCGCCGTTTTCGGCCAGCGACGATCCTCCACCCTCGGGGGAGACGGTGGGGTGAGGGCTCGATGAAAGCCCTCCTCGTCGACCTCGACGACACGCTGCTCGATTACTCGGGCGGCGTGGACGAGTGCTGGACCGCGGCCTGCAAAACCGTGGCGGGCCCGGCCGGGATCGACACGGCAACGCTCGTCGAGGCGATCCGGAAGTCGCGGCGCTGGTTCTGGGACGATCCCGAGCGCCACCGGCGCGAGCGGGTGGACATGATGGGCGCCTGGCGGAAGATCGTGGTCCATGGCCTCGACAGGGTGGGCGCGCCGAGCCCCGAGCTGGCCGCCGCCGTCGCCGAGGACTTCGCCGCGCGGCGCTGGGCCGCCATGAGCCTGTTCCCGGGCGTGCCGGAGACCCTCGAGCGCCTGCGGCGGCACGCCGTGCCCATGGCCCTGGTGACGAACGGCGACACGAGGCAGCAGCGCCTGAAGATCGAGCGATACGGGCTGGGCGCCTTCTTCGACGTGATCGTGATCGAAGGCGAGTTCGGGGCGGGCAAGCCCGAGGAGATCGTCTACCGCCACGCCCTCGAGCGCCTGGGCGTACCCGCGGGCCAGGCGTGGATGGTGGGCGACCATATCGAGTGGGACGTGGCCGCGCCTCAGCGCCTGGGTCTCACGGGCGTCTGGGTCGATCGCGCGGGCGCGGGGCTCCCCGCGGACGCTTCGGTCCATCCCCACCGCATTGTCAGGGAGTTCCGGGAGCTGCTGGACCCCGCGCCCTCGGTCCCTTAGGCTTCGCCCCCTTCCCCCTCGGTGAGGGGGGCGGCGCGCTACTTCGGAGGCTCGACGATCACGGTCCGGACTGTCCCCAGATAGAGCCTGGCGACGCGCTGGAGATCGGCGGCCGTGACCTTCCTGACCTCCGCGGCGAAGCGGTCGAGGAAGGCATGGCCGACGCCGGCCACCTCGTAGAAGGCCAGGTACCAGGCCTCTCGCTGGTTCGTCCGCCGGTCCATGGCCTGGCTGCCGAGGAGATAGGCCTTGGCGATCGCCAGCTCCTGGTCGGAGACCGGCTCGTTCTGGACCCGCCCGAGCTCCGCCTTGAGCGCGGCCTCCGCCTTGGTGACATTCTCCGGACCCGTCCCGAGCAGGTTCACGAACGAGCTCGTGTCGACGCGAGAGGGGTACTGGGCGGACGTCGTATAGGCGAGCGCCTGCTTGTCGCGGAGCTCGGAGAAGTAGCGGCCGGCCATGCCCCCGCCCAGGAGTGACGCCAGGACCTTCATCGCGGGATAGTCCGGATGGCTGAGCGGCGGGGCGAGCGCGGCCATCACGATCTGCGCTTGCGCTCCCGGCACCGTGAAGAGCTCGCGCGTGGCGGCCGTGGCCGGCGGGGCGGGCAGGCTCGGCGAGGCCGCCTGGCCCGCCGGCACGCCGCCGAAGAGCCGCTGGGCCTGGGCCAGCACCTCCCCCGTCTTGACCTGGCCGCTCACGGCCAGCACCATGTCGCCCGGCACGTAGTGGGCGCGATAGTAGGCGAGCAGCGCCTCGCGCGTCAGGCGCTCGAGGGTCTCGCGGCGCCCGAGCGGCTCCCAGGCATAGGGATGGCGGCCGAAGAGCCCCTCGCGGGTACGGTCCGTCGCGACGTCCACGGGCTTGTCGGCGCGGTTCCTGATCTGGCGGGCGAGGAAGTCGCGGACCGGGACGAGCGTGCCGTCGGGGAGCGACGGACGCAAGGCCACGTCGGCCACGAGCTCGAGCATCTCCTGCCAGTTGCGGGACAGCGCCGTCGCCGTGATCTCGGAATAGTCTTCGTCGCCGTACGCGTCGATGCTGCCACCCATGCGATCGGCGGCCTCGACGATCTGCTCGCCGCTCATCGTCTCGGTGCCGCGCACCATCATCACCTGGAGGAGGTTCGCGGTGCCCGCCGTGGGCTCCGTCTCGGTCCGCGTGCCCATCCTGACCATGAGCGAGAAGGCGACCACGGGCGCGGCGGGGTTCTCGCGCACGAGGACGGTCAGCCCGTTCGGCAGTCGGGCGCGGGAGACCGCGCCGGCCTGCGCCGCCGCCGACGAGGGGAGGAGCAGCAGGAGGAGCACCGCCCACGCGAGCGCGGGCCTCATGGATCCAGTCCTCGTCACTTCGGCTTCCCCGGCAGGAACGCGATGCGGGCATAGTCCGTGAGGGGCAGGTACTTGCGCGCCGCATCGCGGATCTGCTCGCGCGTGACGGTCCGGAGCCGCTCGACATAGCGCAGCTCGTCCTCGAGCTTGCCGGTGGTGTGCGCGATGCCGTACGCGGACGCCACGCCGTCCGACGTCTCGTACGAGAAGGCGTGCTCGGACTCCGCCTTGGTGACGGCGAGCTGCCGCTCCTCCTCGCTCGGGCCCTCCTGCTGGATCCGAGCGATCTCCTCGAGGATGCGGCGCTCGGCTCGCTCGACGTCCGCCGCCTCCAGCTCGGCCTGGACATAGACGATGCCGGAGAGCTGCAGCGAGGAGTTGCTCATGGAGATGCCGGACACAAGGCCTTCCGCGTCGCGAAGGATCTTGGGCAGGCGCGAGCTCTTGGAGCCCGCCATGATGGTCGAGAGGAGATCGAGCGGGAAGCTGTCCGCGTCGGTCAGGCTCGGCGCCTGCCAGCCCAGGGCCAGGTGCGCCTGCTGCTCCGGCCTCTCGACGGTTCGCCGCACCACCCCGCTGAGAGGCCCGAGCGGCGGCGTCTGCGGGGGGGCGTAGCCGGTCCGGCGCGCCAGGCCGAGGGTCCGGTCGGTCATGGCGCGGACTCGTCCGGTGTCGACCGGGCCGACGACCACGAGGGTCATGTTCTCCGGCGTGTAGTACCGGCGGTTGAAGGCCTTGAGCTTGTCCTGGGTCGCCGCGTTCATCGTCTCGGGCGTGCCGAGCACGGGCCGCCCATAGGGGTGGTCGCCGAACACGAGCCCGTAGAGCTGGCGGATGATGGCGGTCTTGGGATTGTCCTGCTCGATCCGCGCCTCCTCGAAGATCACCTCGCGCTCCGCCACGATCTCCTTGGGATCGAAGGTCGAGCGGAAGGCCATGTCGTCGAGCAGCTCGATGGCGGTCTGGGTTGCCTCGGTGGGCACGGTGATCTGGAAGCTCGTGTCCATTCGGCAGGACCTGGACGACGGGCGCCGGAGGCTCGCCGCTCGGAGCGGCCGTCCGCGCCGCGGCCGCGGCGCAGCCCGAGGCGAGAAGGGCGAGTCCAGCGATCGCGCCGATACGCCTCCACGCGCCGATCATGCGGCGGAGTCTAGCACGACGCTGGCCAGGGTCGACGGCGGATCGCCGTCGCTCGCCCTAGCCCGGACTATGCGCGAACAGGCCGCCACCCTCACCCCGACCCTCTCCCTCTCCGAGGGAGAGGGAGTCGGCTCGATCCCCTCGCCCCGGAGGGGGAGAGGGACAGGATGAGGGGGAGCGTAGGGCGCGGAACACCCGTTCGTGAATAGCGCGGCCTAGACGGGAACACAGGCGCCCGAGACGACGCCCGCCTCCTGGGAGGCGAGGTAGGCGATGACGTTGGCGACGGCGTCGGTGCTGACCCAGCCGGAACGGTCGGCGTCGGGCATAGCCCGGCGATTACCCGGCGTGTCCATGGTGCTCGGGAGCACGGCGTTCACGGTGATGCCGTGGGCGCGGACTTCCTGCGCGAGCGCCTGCGTGAGCGCGATCACGGCGCTCTTCGAGACGGTGTAGGCGATGAAGCCGCCCTGCGGGGGCACGACGGCGCGGGAGGAGATGTTGATGATGCGGCCACCGTGCGCCGCCACCATCGCGGGCAGCACGGCGCGGCAGGCGATCACCGCCGAGGTCAGGTTGAGGTCCAGCATCCGCCGCCACTCCGGGAGCGGCGTCGAGGCCAGGTCGCCGCCGGCGAAGCCGCCCACCGTGTTCACCAGGACGTCCACGCGTCCGTGGCGGCGGAGCACCTCGGCGACGAAAGCCGCGACGGCGGCCTCGTCCACCACGTCGGCGCGGGCGCCCGCCAGCCGCGCGCGCGCTTCGCCCGCGCGGGACTCGAGGGCCGCCCACTCCTCGGGCACCACCCATGGCACGGCGACGGAGGCGCCGTCGCGAAGGAAGCGGAGCGCGACCGACTGGCCGAGGGCGCCCGTGCCGCCGGTGACGACGGCGATGCGGCCGTTCACGCCGCGCGCGCCGCCAGCGCCTGCATCCGCGCCGCCAGGTCGAAGTCAAGCGCGGTCACGCCCCCCGCGTCGTGGGTGGTGAGATCCACGGTCACGCGGTTCCAGACATTGGACCACTCGGGGTGATGCCCCGTGGCCTCGGCCACGAGCGCGACGGCGCTCATGAACGCCCAGGCCTCGACGAAGTCGGTGAAGGAAAACGCCCGGTGCAGCTTGCCGCCCTCCAGGCTCCAGCCCGGCAGAACCCGGAGGCGGACGGCCACCTCGGCATCGGTGAGCCTGGTCGGGCGCGGCATGGGCTCGAGCTCAGCCCGCCGCGGGAGCGCCCATGATGGCCGAGCGCTGGATGTCCTCGTACCGCACCTTGGAGACGTCGAAGTCCTCGATGTTCTCGACAAGTTTCTTGAAGGTCTGGTCGAAGGACGGCAGGGTCTTGCGCTGGCGCGTGAGCGGCGTGGTGCGCGCGAGCACGAAGTTCTTGACGTAGGGGTGGTTGATCCCGCGCTTCTTGAGCTTGGCGACGACGCCGGCCAGCGCCTCGTCGGCCGCCCGGACCAGTTCCGCGCGCGCTTCACGCTCCTCGAGCGTCTTCGGGAAGCGGCCCTTGAGGAACTTGTCCACGCGGCGGAGGATGGGCGCGAAGGCGCCGCCCGCGAAGCGCTTGTTCTTCTCGTAGAGGAGCCCGAGCGTGATGAAGTGCGGGCCCTCGAACTGGAAGGCGTAGTCCTCCTCGCCGCTCGCGGGCTCGGCCTCCACGAGGCCCCGGTACATGCGAATCACCTCGAGGGACTTCTCCTTGAGGTTGTGCGCCTTCTCGGTGTTGAGCGCCAGGATCTGGAAGGCGACTTCGGCCTCCGGCACGAGGATGCCGGGCACCATGGTGGCCTTGAGCTTCTCGAGCACGACGCGACGGTGGTTGCCGTTCGGCGTCCAGTAGAGGCCCGGCTTGGGTGACATCACGACGATGGGATCGACGAAGCGATCGACCTTCTTCACCACCTCCTGCAGCCGCTTGGCATGGGTGGGCGAGAGGTCGCGCTGATACGGCGTCGGCTCGACTTTCCCCGTAGGCAGCAGGCAGAAGATCTGCCAGTGATCGCCGACGGGCTCTCGGTAGATCGCCAGCGCGCGCCCGCCGTCCCTCTCGAGCTGCTCGATCAGCGCCACGATAGCCTTCGGCGCCTCTTCATCCGGATACACGCCCCACGTCGCCATGCCTCGATTATGCCCGACCCGCACCCCGTGTGAAAGCCGGTCGCGTCTTCGGTGAGCGAAGAGGAGGGCATGTCTCGTTCACGAGTCCAATGGAGGAGGAGGGGGGCTGGCGCACCCTCCGGTCCCTCCCGCGCGTCACATGCTACGCGGCTGCAGTCTTCGAAGAACGCCTACGGACGGCCTCGCGGATGGAACCGTAGATCCCCGAGGGCAGGAAGATGATGAAGATGATGAGTAGCAGCCCGTAGATCGTCTCGGCCATGCCCAGGAACCTGAGCCCGAAGGCGATGCGCAGCCCTTCGGACAAGGCCGTCGTCAGCGCAGTGCCCACCAGCGGGCCCATCAGCGAGTACATGCCGCCCAGCACCACGGCGAACACGATCTTCAGCGAGACCCCGATGCCGGAGAGCGTGTCCGGGTTGACGTAGGAGATGTACTGGGCGTAGAGGACCCCGCCCACCGCAGTGAGAGCCGCCGACAGCACCGTGATGCCCAGCTTGAAGCGCGTCACGCGGATGCCCACCGAAGCCGCCGCCGTTTCGTCCTCGCCGATGGCCTCGAGGCCCGAGCGCGCCATGCTCCGGTCCACACGATCCCAGACCCAGAGGCCGACCAGAAATACGCCCAGCGAAGCGTAGTAGAACACGCGCTTGTCGGCGAACTGGAGCGTCCAGAGTCCGGACGCGGTGCCCGCGGTCTTGAGGCTGGCGCCGAGCGAGCCGCCTGTCCAGTCGCGCTCGGCGATGATGAGGAGGCGGATGACCTCGCCCACGGCCAGCGTGACCAGCGCGAAGTAGTGGCCGATGACGCGGAAGCGGAAGCACGGGATGCCGAGCACGATGGCGATCGCGACCGCCGCAGCCACCGCGAGCAGGGCGCCGATCCAGGGCGTGAGCGAGTAGAAGTTCCAGAGGAGCGTGGTGGTGTATGCGCCCACACCAAGGAACGCGCCGTGGCCGAGCGAGACCAGGCCGAAGCGGCCCATGAGGGACCAGGCCTGGCCGATGAAGGACCAGATGAAGATCTGGATGGCCACGTGGAGCACGTACTGCTTCACGCCGCCCATGGGGAGAAAAGGGGCGGCGGCGAGGACCAGCAAGAGCGCGCCGCCGAGGAAAGGGCCGCGGCTCATTCGCGCCTTGCCATGATGCCGCCCGGGCGGACGAACATCATCACGATGAAAATGACGAAGGCGATCACGTACCCCATCTCGGTCGAGATGACCACGCCGCCGATGGAGATGATCTCGCTCATGATGAACGAGGCGATGAAGGCGCCGACCATGTTCCCCAAGCCGCCCAGCACGCAGATCATGAAGGTGAGCGGCCCGAACTGCCCGCCGAAGAAGGGGTGCACGGAGTACTGGAAGATGAGGAGGGCCCCGGCCAGTCCCGCCATGAGACCGCCCACGGCCGAGGTAACGATGTAGATGCGCTGGGGGCTGGCGCCCATCAGGGACATGGCGTCGCGGTCTTGGGACACCGCGCGGATGGCTGTGCCGATGTAGGTGCGGGTCAGGAAGAAGTAAAGCGCGATCACGGCCAGGATGGAGATGGCGAAGGGGATGATCCGCGTGGCAGGCAGGAAGATCCCGGCGATCTCGTAGCTCGGCAGGCTCAGGCGCACGGTCTTGTGGTCGGTGGTCCAGAGGAAGGTGGCGGCCGACTGGAGGAAGAAGAGGAGCCCGCCCGTCGCCAACAGTTGATTGATGGGGGCGCTAGTCAGAATAGGCGAGATGATGAGCAGGTGCACGGTCACGCCGAGGAGCGTCCCGGCGGCGAGGGAGACCAGGCCCGCCGCCCAGATGGGCCAGCCGAACGTGACGTTGAAGAAGTAGACGGCGTACATGCACAGCATGACCAGCTCGACGTAGGCGATCCAGACGATGTCGAGCACCCCGAAGATCAGGTTCAGCCCGAGAGCCAGCAGCGCCAGGACGCCCCCCAGCAGGATGCCGTTGATCGCCGCCTCGACAAGGAAAATCGGGTCCACTACTGGAAAACCTTCATCTCAGCACTCACCTCACCGCGCTCCTCGCCTGCGGCTCGTCGGCCGCGTTTCGGTTCGAAAATCAGACGCCCATGTACGCTTTGCGGACGAAGTCCTGCTCGGCGAGCTCCGCGGCCCGGCCTTCCATCTTGATCCGCCCGACTTCCAGCAAGTACGCGCGGTCCACCAGCTTGAGCACTTGGCGCACGTTCTGCTCGACGACGAGGATGGTGTAGCCCTCCTCACGCACGCGCCGGATCAGGTCGAAGACACGCAGCACCATCACGGGCGCCAGGCCCAGCGAGGGCTCGTCCAGGAGGATGATCTTCGGCTGCGACATGAGCGCCCGGCCGATGGCCAGCATTTGCTGCTCGCCGCCCGACATGCTGCCGGCCCGCTGCTTCTGGCGCTCGGCGAGCACCGGGAAGAGGGTGTATACGCGCTCCAGACTCTCGCGATACCGGGCCCGGGCCGAGAGCAGGAAGGCGCCCATCTTGAGGTTGTCCACCACGGTGAGGCCGGGGAAGAGCCGGCGCCCCTCGGGCACGTGCGCGATGCCGTGGGCCACGATGTCGTAGGCCGGGTGGCCTGACAGCTCGGCGCCCTCGAAGGCGATGCGGCCCGAGCGCGGGGCGATCAGGCCGGAGATCACGCGAAGGAGCGTGGTCTTGCCCGCGCCGTTGGGGCCGACGACCGCCACCGCCTCGCCCTCGGCCACGCGCAGGCTCACGTCCCAGAGCGCGGTGAAATGGCCGTAGCCCGCCGTGATGCCGCTCAACTCGAGCATGCGATGCCGGCCCGAGTGGCGAGCCAGATCAACTCAGCCCTCGCCTCGGAGCTGCGCTCCTCAGCTCGAACCGCCACGCCCGAGGGAGCCGCCGGCCCGAGGCGTACCCGTATGTGCGTTGAGGGTCGGCGCCGACCGAGAACGAAGTATGGCGAAGTCAATCGGGCCGGCATCACGCGAGGACCACCTTTTCACCGAGGTACGCTTCGATGACCTGCGGGTGCTCGGCGATCTCGAGCGGCAGCCCCTCGGCGATCTTTTCGCCGTGGTCCAGCACCAGGATGCGGTCGACCACGCGCATGAGGGTCGCCATGATGTGCTCGACCCAGACGATGGTGATCCCGAGGTCGCGGCGGATGCGCTTGAGCATCTCGGCCGCGTCGTGCATCTCCGACGGGTCGAGACCGCCTAGGCTCTCGTCGGCCAGGAGGAGGGTGGGGCCCGTGGCGAGCGCCCGCGCCAGCTCGAGCTTCTTCAATCCGCCGGCGCCGAGCAGCGTGGTGGCGGCTAGAGGGTCGGTGGGCAGGCCCACCAGCTCCAGCATCTCGCGCGCCCGCTGGCGCGCCTGGGCCTCGGTGTTCGGCTGGTTGGTGCCGTAGTGGGCGGCGACGGCCACGTTGTCGAGGATGGAGAGTTTGCGGAACGGGCGCGGGATTTGGAAGGTGCGGGCGATGCCCCGGTGGCAGATCCTGTCGGGAGTGAGGCCGCCGATCTCGTCACCGCGGAATCGGATGGAGCCCGCTGTCGGCGGCAGCGCCCCCGACACACAGTTGAACAGCGTGGTCTTGCCGGAGCCGTTGGGACCGATCAGCCCGAGGATTTCGCCCTCCCGCACCTCGAAGGACACTCGATTGAGCGCGGTGAACCCCCCGAAGCGCTTGGTGACCCCCGCAACCGTCAGCATGTCAGAAAGGGAATGGATGCTCGCGTTCGAGCGCCGGCTTGGCCGGCGCAACCGGATCCCCGAGGGGGGAGGTTCGGAGGGGGCCGTCGAGGCCCCCTCCGATGATCTCAGCGAGCCGCAAGCGGCGAGGACGCCGGCAGCGGCAGGAGGGGCTGGGCGGTCGCCACGGTCTTCGGGAACACCAGCTCGAACTTGCTCTCGATGATCTCGAACACTGCGGGGAAGGAGCGCTCGTTCTGCCCGGCGAAGCGGTGGCCCGGCGGGTTGAACTTCACGCCGTAGCCCTGCATGGTGCCGCCCTCCGGGATGTCGGTGTCGCGGGCGGCCTTGGCCAGCGCCTCCGGTCCGAAGCCGCCGTACTTGGTGATCGCCCGGGGCACCACGTCGTTGAGCAGGATCCACATGTTGTTGAAGCCCATGGAGACGTGGGGCGCGATGGCGCGGTCGGCCACGTCCTTGTCCACGCCCGGGAGCGTCTTGTAGCGCCTGACCATCTCGGCGGTCAACTCGCCGACGCCGGGCTTGAGCTTCTTGGGATCGAGGAGCTGGGAGGCGATGGGGTCGAGGGTATGGAAGCCTTCGATCTCCTTGGCGCCGAAAGCCTCCTTGAGCTTGTCGATCTGGCTGTGACCGGCGCCGTGTCCAATGTAAGCGCGCATGCGCAGCCCCTGTTCCTTTGCCTGGCGCAGGAAGAGCGCGATGTCGGGGTTGTAGCCCGTGTGGAAGAGCACGTCGGGCCGGACCGACCGGAGCTTGGTCACCAGCGCCGAGAGGTCGGGCGCGCTGGCCGAGTAGCCTTCCTTGAGGACCACGTTGAGCCCCAGCTCCTTGGCCTTGAGCTCGTTGCCGAGCGCCACGTCGGCGCCGTATGCGCCGTCCTCGTGGATGATGGCCAGCCGCAGCTCCTTGGCGGGCTTCTTGAACTTCTCCTGCGAGTACTCGTTGATGTACTGGACCGAAAGCGCGCCGAACTGGTCACCGGTGGGCTGCGGGCGGAAGGTGAACTGCAGATTGCGCCCGTCGAAGACCTTGGACGAGATGGCCGTGGTGATCCAGAGGAACTTCTTCTGCTTGTCAACGCGCTCCGCGATGGGGACGGCGTGCGCGCTCGAGTAGATGCCGGCCAGGATGTCCACCTTCTCGACGTTCAGCAGGCGCTCGGCTTCGTTGATGGCGACGTCGGCCTTGGACTGGGCGTCACCGTCCACCTGGACGATCTTGTACTTGCCCGCCACGCCGCCCCGCTCGTTGATGAGGTCAATGATCATCTTGGCGCCGCGCCAGCAGTTGAGCGAGCCGGCGGCAGAGAACGGGCCCGTGTGGTCGTAGAGCAGCCCGATCTTGATGGTCTGGGCCTGGGCGTCGGCCAGGTCGCGCGATACCAGCCCGCCGCCGACGCCGGCGATCAGCAGCAGAACGAGGACGATGCGGAGCACCTTCATACTCGAGCCTCCTCTGGCTGTGGACGGGGACGCCGTCCACGGCGAACCGATGCCGTCCTGAAAAAAGTGCCCAACCCTAGCACGCTCGCCTGGGTGAATCAACTGGCGGGCCGATGGGCCACGACGAGCCACTCGAGGCCACGCCGTCGCTCGGGCGACGCGGCCGGTGGCCCAGCCTCTACGATGTCGAAGAAGGGGGCAATCGCGGCCTCGATGCCCGGGCGGGACACCGGGAAGGGTGGGCCCTCGTCGCCATCCTTTAAAGGATAGAAGCAGGCGAGCAGCATGCCCCCGGGCCGGAGGATGTCGTGGAGCACCCGCGTGTACTCGGCCCGCCGATCCGGATTGATGGCGCAGAAGCAGGTGTATTCCCAGACCGCGTCGAAGCGGCCCGCGTAGTCCGTCGCCAGGGTGAAGACGTCGCGCTGCTCGAACGCGACGGCGAGACGCTCGCGGGCGGCCAGCTGCCGCGCTTCCGACACAGCCGCCTCGGCGAAGTCAAAGCCCGTGACGGCGTAACCGCGGCTGGCGAGGAGCCGCGCGTCGTGCCCGCGGCCGCAGCCGGGGACGGCAACGGTGGCTCCGGTGGCCAGCTCCCGGCGCGACTCGAGCCAGGCCGCGAGTGAGGGGGCGGGCTCGCCGAGCTCCCAGCCGTCCTGCTGGTCGGCGTACAGGCCTTCCCAGAAGGCGGCCGCGCTCACGGGCTTGCGAGGCTCGTCCACTCGATGCCTTCGAAGTCGGCGATGGCGCGCTCCGCGCCGGCCTCTCGGAGCTCCCTCTCGCTGTGGGCCGTCGTGACGCCGACCGCGCGCATGCCGGCGCGGCGCGCGGCCTCGATGCCGACCAGCGAGTCCTCGAAGACCAGGCAGGCCCGGGCCGGGATCCTGAGCCGAGCGGCCGCCAGCTCGTAGACCTCGGGGTCCGGCTTGCCCAGCATCACGTCATCCGCCGTCACGATCACGTCGAAGAGACGGCGGAGACCCACGCCCACCAGCAGCCCATCCACGTCGAAACGGGAGGCCGATGTGCCGACAGCCCGCGGCACGCGGAGCCGCGCGAGAGCGCCCACGAAGTCGCGCGCGCCCGGCACCGCGACCATGCCGGCTCGCGCGAAGTCAACGTAGAGGTCGCGCTTGCGGCGCGCCAGTCGGCGGGCCTCGTGCTCCGACACGCGGCGGCCCAGCAGCAGCGACATCGCCTCCTCGCTCGACCGGCCGATGGTGAGCCGCCAGTGCTCCGGATGCGCCGGCTCTTCGCCGATCTCGGCGAGGAGCGCACGCCAGGCGGCGCGGTGATGGGCGCCGCTGTCTATCAGGACGCCGTCCATGTCGAAGATCGCGGCCCCAGTCATCTGCCGGCAGTATGCCGAGAACGAGGAGTCATAGGACATGAGCGACGACGACCACACGAGAGGCCCGAGATCATGTGAGCCGGTACAGGGGAGCCAGGACCTGAAACGTCTCGTGAGCGGCACGGGCATAGTCGCGCGGCTTCCAACGCGCCGCCTCCTGCGCGGATACCGCGCGGCCCAGCACGAGCTGGCCGTCGCGCGTGCGCGTGAGCTCGTCGCCCAGCCGCGCGATCTGTTCGGGTGTGAGATCGCCCAGCGCCGCCGCCGGCTGCTCGTCGTGCTCGTCCTTGAACCACGACAGCCCCTTGGCGCGCCTCAGCACCGACGTCAGCTTCGGCCCCTGCCGCTTCCACGCGCCGGCCCAGCGCCGCTTCTGCGCGTGCTCGGGCCCCGCCTCGAAGAGGAAACGCACGCCGCCCCGCGAGACCGCCACCTTGAAGTGGCAGTGCTGCTTGTAGCCGCGCTTGTCGAGCGCGAAGGCGACCCAGGTGTCGTCCGGCGGGTTGACCGTACGCCGCGCGTGCCTGGCCACGTGGGCGAAAGCCGCGTCGCCGGCAATGCGAGTCACGTCGGGCAGAAGGTCGCGGCCCATCGCCTCCAGCTTGGGGCGGATGCGCGTCCTGATGGCGTCCATGCGGGGCTTGAAGCCGTCGATGTCGAAGACCTTGAAGTCGGCCGGGGTGAAGCCGGAGAAGGACATGCAGGGACCTCCTGGGATCGCCGCTCAGGGGTAGGTCGTGTCGGGGTCGAGGGGGAAGATCGGCCGCCGGATCCGCTTGAAGTCGAAGCGCGCGAGGTTGGAGGAGGACAGCCCCGGGGCGTCCACCTCGATGATCTCGCTGGCGATGGGCTCGAAGGCGGCGCGGTAGTGGATGGTGGACTTGACCACCAGCACCGTGTGCTCGAGCGGGTCGATCCCGACGAACCTGATCATTTCGGGGTCGAGCGTCTGCCAGCGGTACGAGATGAGGATCACCTTGACGTCGTTGATGTCGAGCACGGCCGTCGTGCCGAGGCGTCCGGGCAACCCGCGGGCCATGGGGCCCTTGTGGATGAAGCGCCCGTCCGACAGCGTCCTCACCATGCCGGTCACGCGGAGCGGGGTGCCGTGCTTCTCGTCCACCTTGCCGCCGATGTCGAGCGTCACCGAGGCGCCGACGCCCGCCTTCACGCACGCGGCGACGGCCGCGGGGTCCCAGAGGCAGGCGACGACCGCCGAGCGCGCGCCCACGCGCAGGAGCTCCCGCAGCACCTCGGTGCCGTCACCCGCCGCGCCGCCCCCGGTATTGTCGGCCATGTCCGCCAGCACGATGGGCCTGCCCCCGGCTGCGAGAGCCTTCGCGACCGCTTCCCGGACGGGCAACGCCGAGTGGATGAACTCGTGCCGGTGCGCCCAGGCCGTCTCCGCGAGCCGATCAGCCAGGCGCTCGGCGAGAGCCTGGTCATCGTCCGTGACGACGTAGACGCCGAAGCCCGCGTCCGGGATATCGGCGTGCGGAAAGCCGGCGAAGATGGAGACGGAGATCACCTTGGGGTCCTTCTCCATCTCGTCGGCCATGTCGTAGAGACGCCGCATCGGACCGCGCGCCGTACCCTGGTTGCCCAGCGGCGGTAGGAGCGGCGGCTTCCTGAGGGCGGCCGTTGGCCTGAGGCGCTTGCCGATCACGTCCAGCAGCCGCTCGGTCGCCTCCTGGCCTCGCTCGGCCATGTCCACGTGCGGATAGGTCTTGTAGCCGTGGAGCAGATCGGCGTGGCGGACCATCGTGGGCGTGAGGTTGCCGTGAAAGTCGAGGGTGACGGCGATGGGCACGCCGGGGCCGACCACGCCGCGCACGGCCTCGATGAGGTCGCCCTCCCCGTCGTCGAGCCCTTCCGGCACCATGGCTCCGTGGAGGTCGAGCAGCACGCCGTCGAGCGTACCGGCGGCCTTGAGGTCCCCGAGCATCCGCTCCTTCACGTGCTGGTAGATGTCCTTCGTGACCAGGCCAGCGGGCGAGGCGGCCGCCGCCACCGAGGGGACGAGGTGGGCACCGCGGCGCTCGGCGGCCTCGATCATGCCGCCCACGCACGTGCCCGTGCCGCGGAACGCCTCGAGGATCTCGCCGCCGTAGTGGAGGTTCCGTGCCTCGAACTGGCCACGATTCGTGGGGACATTGCTGAACGTGTTGGTTTCGTGGGACATCATCGCAAGGAACAGTCTCACGAGGCTCTCCTGTACAATGGCCGCATCACATCGGACGAGGAGCTCACAATGACCGACAGCGGGCACTTCCACAACCTCAAGCACGGCGGCATTCCCCGCCAGCTCGCCGAGGGCCTCTCGGCGCGCGTCTTCCCCGGCGAGCACGTGATGCTCTCCGTCGTCACCATCGCGCCGGGCTCCGTCTCTCCGGTGCACTCCCATCCCAACGAGCAGTGGGGCGTCTGCCTCGAAGGCGAGTGGATTCGCATCCAGGACGGCGCCGAGCATCACGTCAAGGCCGGCGACTTCTGGCAGACGCCCCCCAATGTTCCGCACGGCGGGCGCGCGCTGCCGGACCAGCAGGCCGTGGTGCTCGACATCTTCTCTCCCCCCCGCGACGAATACAAGCACGCCGGGTCCGGGTACAGGTGACACCGCCGCCCCGCACGATCCGGCTAGAGCTTCATGTGGGGGTCGAGCCAGTCGCGTAGGGCGTTTCCGATCAGGTTGATCACGAGCGTGGTCACGAAGATGGCGAGGCCGGGGAAGGCGGCGATCCACCAGGCGTTGAGCATGTACACGCGGCCCTCGCCGAGCATGTTGCCCCACGCCGGCGTCGGAGGCTGGACGCCCAGGCCCAGGAAGGACAGGAAGGACTCGAGGATGATGACCTGGGCGATCTGGAGCGTCGCGATCACCACGATCGGCGAGACCAGGTTCGGCAGGATCTGGCGGAAGACGACGCGGGCGTGGCTCATCCCCAGGGCCCGCGCCGCCAGCACGAACTCCCGCTCGCACAGCGCGTAGGTCTCCGCGCGGATGACGCGCGCGTAGACCGGCCAGCCCGTGATGCCGAGCACGATGATCATGTTGGTCAGGCTCGGGCCCAGCACCGCAATCACCGCGAGGGCGAGCAGCACGAAGGGGAAGGTCAGCATGACGTTGATGAGCGTCATGATCGTCCAGTCCGTGCGGCCCGCGAAGTAGCCGCCCGCGAGCCCCAGCAGCACACCGATGGTCGCCGAGAGCAGCACCGCCGAGACGCCGACCAGGAGGGAGACGCGTCCGCCCCAGATCACTCGCGAGAGCAGGTCGCGGCCGATCTGATCGGTGCCCAGGACATGCTCGCGCGTGCCGCCCTGCATCCACGCCGGCGGGCCCATCCGGTGCCGGATATCCACGGTCAGCGGGTCGTGCGGCGAGATCCACGGCGCCAGCAGGGCGCTCGCGACGATGAGCAGCATCACGGCAGCGCTCGCGAGGCCCCACTTGAGGCGCCAGAGCCGGTGCCGCGCGGCATGCTCCGGCTCGGGCGCCGCGGGGGCCTCGAGGACTGCCGGCCTGGCGACCGCTTCGCCGCCCACGGCCATCAGGCGCCGGCCCGGATGCGCGGGTCGATCAGACCCACGATCACGTCGACGATCAGGTTGACGAACACAATGATGAGCGCCAGCAGCACGACCGCGCACTGGACGACGGGGAAGTCCTGGTTGCGGATCGCGTCCACCGTCAGCGTCGCGACGCCCGGCCAGGCGAAGACGGTCTCGGTGATGAAGGCGCCTCCCAGGAGCTGTCCGAACTGGAGCCCCAGCACCGTCACGACGGGAATGCAGGCGTTACGAAAGGCGTGCTTGACGACGACCATGCTTTCGCCCACTCCCTTGGCCCTGGCGGTCTTGATGAACTCCATGTTCATCACCTCGATGAGCCCGGACCGGACGAGCCGCATGGTGATCGGGGCCAGAAACGCGCCGAGGCAGAAGGCCGGCATCAGGAAGTGCTGCCAGGTGCCGTAGCCCGAGGCCGGCAGGGCCTTGAGCTGGACCGCGAAGATGATGATGAGCATGATGCCGAGCCAGAAGATGGGCATGGCCTGGCCCGCGACGGCCAGGAGGGTGCAGAGCGTGTCGACGATCGAGTGGCGCTTGAGCGCGGCCACGACGCCCAGCGGCAGCGCGATCAGGAGCGCCACGGCCAGGCCCGCGAGCGTCAGGTAGATGGTCGGCGGCATCCGCTCCAGGACGAGCCGGAAGGCGGGCGCGTCGCCGTACCAGGACTTCCCGAAGTCGCCCTGGACGGCGCGGCTGGCGAACTTCCAGTACTGGACCCAGAGCGGCTGGTCCAGGCCCATCAGGTGCTTGTAGCGCTCGTACTCCTCCTTGCCGGCGTTCTGCGGCAGGAGCAGCGTGACCGGGTCGCCGATCACGTGGAGGATCGAGAAGGCGAGAATGGAGATGCCGACGATGACGACGGCGAGCTGGACAAGCTGGCGGGCGAGGTAGCGCCGCATCGGGACGTGAGCGGGCCGGCCGGCGGGGAGGTAGTCGGCCCTCCCGACCGCCGGCCCGGTAGGTCTCGGGCTACTTCTTCCGCGGGGTGACGAGGAACATCCGGTCTATCTCGTCTGGCGGCGCCGAGTACTCGACCCGATTGGAGATGCCCCAGACGCCGCGGAGGCCCCACTTGTACAGGTAGGCGGCGTCGTCGTAGAGAAGCTTCTGGGCCTTGACGTAGATCTCGGCGCGCTTCTTCTGATCGAGCGTCGAGCGTCCGGAGATGATCAGGTCGTCGAGCTCCTTGTTGCAGTAGTAGGAATAGAACTCGCCGCACTTGAAGACGTCGTACAGGATCGCGTCGGCGTCGAAGACCGAGTAGTAGCCCCAGGACCAGTTGAACATCGATCCCGCCTTGCCCTCCTTGACTCGCGCGACCAGCACCGTGTTGTCGCCGATGTAGTTCCGCTTCACGCGGAAGCCCGCCTTGCTCATGTCGGCCACGATAGCGTCGTTGGTCTGCTGGGTGCCGGGCTCGACCACCGGCGGACCCTCGTTGAAGAGGACGTCCACGCCGTTCGGATAGCCAGCCTCGGCCAGCAGCTTCTTGGCGCGCTCGAGGTCCTGCTTGTAGGGCTTGAGGTTGGCGTCCCAGCCGAAGGCCATCGGGTTGATGCCGGTGGCCACGCGGTCGCCGAGACCGTTCAGGACGTGCTTGATGATGGCGTCGTGGTCGGCGGCCAGGTTGGCGGCGATGCGGACGCGGCGGTCGGTGAAGGGGTTGGGGCCGCTGCGCGCGGCCTGGTCGAGCTGCAGCATGGCCGTTCGAAGGATGGGCGAGCTGGCGGTGCGCGCGGCACCGGACTTGTTGATCACGTCCATCTGGTCCGGCGGGACAGCCTTCATGATGTCGACGCCGCCCGAAAGAAGCTCAGCGATCTGGGTGGCCTGCTCGGGGATGATGCGGATGCGCACGTACTTGTAGTGGGGCTTGGCTCCCCAGTAGTCGTCGTTACGGACGAGCAGGTGCTCCTGCTTCCGGCTCCACTTCACGAGCTTGTAGGGGCCGGTGCCGACGGGGTTCTCCTGCATCCACTCATGGCCCTTCTCGCGGATGACCTTGTCGGACTGCATCGACTGCGCCGTCAGCCGCTCGACGAAGAGCGGATACGGGCCATCCGTCTTGAAGCGGACGGTGTAGTCGTCCACGACCTCGATGGTCTTGATCTTGGCGTGGTTACCGCGGGCGATCATCTTCTTGGCGGGGTCGAGCACGCGGTCGAAGGTCGCCTTGACGTCCTTGGCGGTGAAGGGGGTGCCGTCGTGGAACTTGACGCCCTGCCGCAGCTTGACTTCCCACGTGGTATCGTCGATCGCCTTCCACGCGGTGGCCAGATTCGGGATCACGCGGCGGCTCTTGAGATCGCGCACCGCGAGATGGTCGAAGACGTGGTAGCCGAGGATGATCGCCTCCCGGAGCACCGAGTTCGGCGGGTCCCAGCTGTCGACGTCCGACTGGAGCGCATAGACGAGGGTGTCCTCCTTTGTCTGGGCGGGCAGCTCGCCGGGCAGCAGGAGCCCCAGCGTCAGCAGGAAGGCGAACGCGAGTGCAGCGGCACGAGCCATGACAGCCTCCTTCTTCTCTGGGTGGATCAGGACGGGTCTACCGGCACGTCCGGGGGACCGGTGCGACTCACGGATGCCACATAGTAGCGAGGGGGTCCCGAGCTTGTCAATCGCGGCGGCGCCGGCCGCGGGCGAGACGGCGGTGCGGCCGCAATAGTCGCGCTGCAGCGGCCAGTCAAGTTGACAAGGTCCCCGCGAGGCTCCCATAATCGGGCGCTTACCCATGGCGCCCTCATCGATGTACCTGGTCACCGGCGGAGCCGGCTTCATCGGCTCGCAGCTGGTCGAGCGGCTGCTCCGGCAGGGGCAGCGCGTCCGCGTCCTCGACAACTTCTCGACGGGCAGCCGCGCCAATCTCGCCTTCGCGAAGGGCGACCGCCGGCTCGAGGTGATCCGCGGGGACCTGGCGAACCTCAAAGCCGTCGAGCGCGCCGTCCGCGGCGTGACGGCCGTCTTCCACCAAGCCGCCATGCGCTCGGTGCCGCGCTCGGTCGCCGACCCGCTCGGCGCCAACGCCTCCAACGTCACCGGGACATTGCACGTCCTGGTCGCCGCGGCCCGCCAGAAGCGGAAGCCGCGGGTCGTGTTCGCCTCCTCCTCGTCGGTCTATGGCGAGCGGCCGGATCTGCCGAAGCGAGAGGACCAGCCGACCGCTCCCATCTCCCCCTACGCCGTCAGCAAGGTCGCGGGCGAGCTCTACGCCTCCGTTTGGAGCCGGCTCTTCGGCGTCGAGACGGTGGGCCTGCGGTACTTCAACGTCTTCGGACCGCAGCAGGATCCAAAGAGCGAGTACGCCGCCGTCATCCCGCGCTTCATCCTGTGGGGCATGCAGGGCAAACCGCTCCAGATCCACGGCGACGGAACGCAGTCCCGGGACTTCACCTATATCGACAATGTCGTCGCGGCCAACCTGCTCGCGGCGGCGGCCCCCGCGGCGGCCGTCTCCGGCAAGTCGTACAACGTCGGCTGCGCGAGCCGGACGAGCCTGCTCGAGATCATCGCCTCGCTCGAGCGCCTGCTCGGCCGGCCGCTCCAGCGCAGGCATTTGCCCACGCGCGCCGGCGACGTGCCGCACACGCTGGCCGACATCGGCGCGGCCAAGCGGGACTTCGGCTACGAGCCCGGCGTGGACTTCGACGAGGGCCTTCGGCGGACGGTCGCGTACTTCACGGAGGGGACACGATGACGATGCTGCGCGGTCTGGCCCTCACGCTGCTGGCGCTCCTGGTCGCATGGGCGCCGGCGGCGGCGCAAGGCAACCTCAGCGTCCAGGTGGCCGCGGAGCCGCCGGGCCTCGACCTGACGGCCAGCCCCGCGTCGGCCATCGCCGCCGTCGTCCACTACAACGTTCAGGAGTGCCTGATCAAGGTGGACAAGGCCGGCAAGCTCGTGCCGTGGCTGGCGGAGCGCTGGTACACGACGGACAGCAAGAACTACACGTTCTTCCTCAAGAAGGGCGTGCGCTTCCACAACGGGCGCGAGTTCAGGGCGGCCGACGTCAAGTTCGTGCTCGACCGCGCCGCCAACCCCGAGACCAAGCACCCGTTCCGGTCGCGCTACGAGATCATCCGCGACATCATCGTGAAGGACGACTACACGGTCAGCGTCACGCTCAAGGAGGTCAACGCCAACTTCCTCCTCGAGATGGCGCGCCAGGGGTCGGTCATGTACCCGCGCGAGGCGGTGGAGACACTCAAGACCGCCCCCGTGGGCACGGGACCCTACACGGTCGCCGACTGGGTGCGGGGCGACCGCATCGTGCTCGCGAAGAACAGGGACTACCACGTCAAGGGCCTGCCGCATCTCGACAAGGTGACGTACCGCTTCATTCCCGACCCGAACTCGGCCCTGGCCGCGCTCAAGGCGGGCGACATCGATGTCTCGGCCTTCGGCCTGGGCCCCGAGAACGTGGTGGACCTGAAGAAGGACCCGCGCTTCCAGGTCATCCTGGGCGACACGACCAATGACGTCATCCTGGCCATGAACAACTCGAAGAAGCCCTACTCCGACAAGCGCGTGCGCCTGGCGATCACCCACGCCATCAACAAGGACGAGGTGCTCAAGGGCGCGATGTTCGGCCTCGGGCGCGTCCTGGGCTCGAACGTGGACCCGCTCAATCCCTACTTCGTGGACATGTCCAAGGCCGTGCCGTACGACCCCGCGAAGGCCAGGAAGCTGCTGGCGGACGCCGGCTATCCCGGCGGCTTCGAGGCCGCGCTCCGCGTCTCGCCGCAGTACTACTACACGGTGCGGACCGGCGAGGTCCTGGTGAGCCAGCTGGCCAAGGTCGGCGTGAAGGTCAAGATCGAGCAGATCGAGTGGGGGCAGTGGCTGTCCCAGGTCTGGCGCGAGGCCAACTACGATCTGACCATCATCGGCCACGCCGAGCCGTGGGACATCGTCAACTATGCCAACCCGAACTACTACTTCCGGTGGGACAACAAGGAGTTTCAGGCGCTCTACAAGGAGTCGGAGCAGACCGTCGACGACAAGAAGCGCCGCGAGCAGTTCGTGCGCCTGCAGAAGATGATGGCCGACGAGGCCCCGGCCGTGTGGCTGTACATGCACCCGCGCCTCGTCGTGACCAAGAAGGGCGTGACGGGGATCTGGAAGGACCTGCCCATCTCGGCCCTCGACCTGTCCGAGGTCGCCTGGCAGAAGTAAGGGCGGCGTGCGCCGCTATGTCCTGAGGAGGGTGGCCAGCATGGTGGCCACCCTCCTCTTCGTGTCCGTGCTGGTCTTCCTCGTGGTGCGCGTGCTCCCGGGGGATCCCGCGCTCCTGATCCTCGGCATCGAGGCGGCGCCCGACACGGTGGCGCGCCTGCGCGAGTCCATGGGGCTCGACCGGCCGCTGCCCGTGCAGTACCTCGAGTGGGCGGGAGGCGTCCTGCGCGGCGACCTCGGCCGCTCCATCCAGTACGACGTGCCCGTGGCGGGGCTCATCCTCTCGCGCCTGTCGGTGACGCTGCCGCTGACCCTCATGGCCGGGCTTCTGATGGCCGTGGCCGCCATCCCGCTCGGTGTCTTCGCCGCCACGCGCCACCGGCGCTGGGGCGACTACCTGACCATGACGCTGTCCCAGATCGGCATCGCGGTGCCGGCATTCTGGGCGGGCCTCTTGCTCGTGCTGCTCTTCTCCGTGCGGCTCGGGTGGTTCCAGTCGGGCGGCTTCGACGGCTGGGGGCTGGGCGCGGGCCGGGCGCTCAAGTCGCTCCTCCTGCCGGCGGTCGCGCTCGGCCTCTTCCAGTTCGCCGTGCTCGCGCGCACGACCCGCTCGGCGCTCCTGGAGGTGCTGCGCGAGGAGTACATCAAGACGGCGCGCGCCAAGGGTGTGGCCGAGGCGGGCGTGCTCTTCCGCCACGCACTGCGCAACGCCATGATCCCGATCGTGACCGTCGCGGGCGTCCAGCTCGGCCAGCTCATGGCGGGCGCCATTATCCTTGAGTCCGTCTTCTATCTTCCCGGTTTGGGACGGCTTGCGCTCGGGGCCATCAGCGCGCGCGATCTGCCGGTGGTTCAGGGCGTGGTCCTCTTCGTCGCCTCCGTGATCGTGATGATCAACGCGGCCGTCGACATGCTGTACAGCCTGCTCGACCCGCGGATCCGTTATGAGTGAGACCCCTCACCGGTGGCAGCGGGCCTTTCGCCACGTGACATTCACGATAGGCCTCGGCATCACGGCGCTCCTTCTGCTCACGGCTGTGGTGAGCCTCCGCTACACCCCGCGCGACCCGCTCGAGATGACCGTGGAGGGTCGCCTCCAGGGGCCCTCCGGCGCGCACCCGCTCGGCACCGATCAGTTCGGCCGGGACCTCCTCTCGCGCATCATGGTCGGCGCGGAAACCTCCCTCCTGGTCGGCGTCATCGCCGTGGGTATCGGCATGGGGCTGGGCGCGCTGCTCGGGATGCTGTCGGGCTACTTCGGCGGCTGGCTGGACGAGGTCTTCATGCGGCTCATGGACGCCGTCCAGGGCTTTCCCGCCATCCTCTCGGCGTTGCTCATCACGGCGGTCTTCCGGCCGAGCGTCGCCATCAGCATGATCGCGATCGGCGCGAGCTTTCTGCCCGTCTTCGCGCGGCTCACGCGCGCGAGCTTCCTCGAGCTGCGCGACCGCGACTTCGTCCAGGCCGCCCGGGCGCTCGGGGCCGGGGACGCCGCGCTGATCGGCCGGCACATCCTCCCCAACACGCTGTCCCCGCTCATCGTCCAGGCGACCATCAGCTTCCCCGTCGCCATCCTGGCGGAAGCGGCCCTGTCCTACCTCGGCCTCGGCACTCAGCCGCCCCATCCCTCGTGGGGGCTCATGCTGCGGGAGGCCCAGGCCTATCTCGGCATGTCGCCGTGGTTTGCGATCTTTCCAGGCACCGCAATCGCCCTGACTGTGCTAGGCTTAAATCTGCTTGGCGACGGCCTGAGGGATCTCCTCGACCCCAAGCTGGCGAGCTGAGGACGCCAGCGACAAGCGCCCCACAACAGAAAAGGAGACCCTCCACGTGCTGAAAGCGCTGCTCGCAGTCGGTATCACGGTCATCGTCACCCAGGCGGCCGTCATCGCGACCTCGGTGTACCTCCATCGGGGTCTCGCGCACCGCGCGCTCACGCTCCACCCGATCGCGGACTTCTTCTTCCGTATCATCCTGTGGATCACCACCGGCCAGGATCGCCGCCAGTGGGTCGCCGTCCACCGCAAGCACCACGCCTTCACCGACACGGAGAAGGACCCGCACAGCCCGCTCGTCCACGGCTTCTGGAGAATCCAGCTGGGTAACGTCTACTACTACATCCGCGAAGCCCGGAACCCCGAGACGCTCGCCCGCTGGGCGAAGGACATCCGGGAGGACTGGTGGGACCGGCGGATCTTCTCCAAGGGCACGCTGGGCGGAATCCTCGGCCTCGTGCTGGCGATGCTGGTCCTGGGGCCAGCGTGGGGGATCTTCGTGGTGGCCGTCCACCTCGTGCTCTACGTCTTCGTGCTGGCGCCGGCCATCAACGGCCTCGGCCACTGGTGGGGACGCAGGAACTTCTTCACCAACTCCGCCACCAATATCCGGGTTCTGGCCTGGTTCACCGGCGGCGAGAGCCTGCACAACAACCACCACGCCTATCCGTCGAGCCCGAAGTTCAGCGTGCGCCGCTCCGAGTTCGATCCCTCGTGGCTCGTGATCAAGGTGCTGGCCGCCGTGCGGCTGGTCACGCTCGTGGGCGACAAGGTCAAGCTGACGTAGCAGGCCGCTGAAAAAGGCCCATCTGCGGGAGTGCGGCGCCCTCGGCCGCACGCTCAACGTACAGAGAGTACGCCTCGCGTGCGGCCGTCGGGAGCCGCCGCATCTGGGCCTTTTTGAGCGGCCTGCGGGGTTCGTCCCGGGCACGCTTCCGGGGCCGCTTTACTTTCCCCCTATCGTGATGCGGCCGGTCGTGATGCGAGGCACCTCGAGCAGCACGGGAACCGGCAGACGCCTGAGCGCCGGTGTCGGATCGAGGTGACGGACGAGCCAGTCCACGAGCGGTCCCGGCACCGGCACGCCGCCCAGGCTCACGCTGTCCGCGGACAGGGTGAAGGGACGCTCGGCGTCGCCGGGACCGAAGCGCACGCGGGCCCGGAGCGTGGGCCCCAGCCCGCTTACCCGGACCTTCGCGGCGCCATCGCCGAGCGCGATCGTCATGCCGGCGCCGACGGGCTGGTCCAGCAGGAACTCGCCGAGATCGTCCTGGGTCACGGTCAGGCTGCGGATCCGGAGCGCTCCGAGGTCGAGGACCTCGAGCCGCCCCTCGCTCATGAGCCGCTGCGGATTGAACACCAGGCCCTCGACCTCGAGCTTGATGTCCCGCACGGGAAGCGGCGTGCGCCGCCGCCGCCCGATCTCGCCCACGAAGGCCGAGTCCGCGGTCAGGACGGCCCGGTCGATCTCGCCGCGCAGGATGGCGCTGGGCCGGTAGGAGAGTTGTAGCTTCAGGCCCTGCGCCTCCTCGACGTTGTCGGCCAGGAGCGTTGCGGGATCGCGCTGGAGCCGCGCCGCCACCGCGGAGGGAGCGACTCCGGTCAGCGCGGGAATGCGTCTCGCGCGGAGCGAGCCCACGCTCCCGTCCGGCAACGGATACTGGCCGACCACGGGGAAGGCCCTCGCCCAGTAGGGATCCTCCCCGGCGAAGGCGCGGGTGAGCCGCTCGGGCCGCGCCGCGGCATAGGCCGGGCCCTGCGCGCCGCTCTTCAGGATGATGAACTCCACGCCGAGCGGCGCACCGCTCCAGGCCCGCGTCATGCGGTACGGCAGGCCGCGCCGGACGACCTCGTAGCGGAAGTTCGACACGGAGAAGAAGTTGTCGTTGGGCACGACGGCCACCGTGGCGGCGCGGCCCTGCGTCTCGCGCGCGAGATCGGCGAGGATGCGGTCGTGCTGCCAGTCGGCGCCGCTCGGCGGCCTGCCGATCGCGAGCGGCACGATCAACCCGGGCAAGGTCGGCGGCGGGGGCCATGCCCAGAGCGTCATCGAGACCTGGAGCGCGCCCGCGGCCACGGCGCACCAACCGACGCTGCGCCGCCAGCCCGCGGGCAACTCCCGCAGGCCCACCGCCGCGACGAGCGCCGCCGCGGGCAGGATGGGCAGGGTATAGCGGAGGTTCTTGTTCTGGATCAGCGAGAAGACGACGAAGGGGCCGAACGTGGCCAGCAAGAGGAGTGCCCGCGCGGCTCCGTACCTGCCGAGCGCCCACAGTCCCCAGAGAAGCAGGAGCGCCGCCACGAGCCCGAGCTGGGTGGGCAAGGTCCGCGGATAGAAGAGGAGCGCCGACCCCGTCAGCGGCTCGGCATTCTGCTGCTCGGCCGCTTGCTTGAAGGAGCGGTTGAGGATCTGCATGGGCAAGCCCAGGAGCCGCGGCCCGTACCAGGGCAGGGCCAGCGCGCCGCCGACGGCCAGGGACGCCGCCGCCCATGCGAGGCGCCGGCGGCGATCGGTCGAGCGCAGCGCGCGCCAGAGGCTCCAGAGCAGCGGGGGCGCCACGTACACGGCGAAGGGCGGCTTGGTCAGCATGCCGAGCCCCAGCGCCGCGCCCAGAGCCAGCGACCAGTCGCCCCGCGAGAACTCCTCGGCGCGCAGGAGGGCATAGAGGGCCGCCGCCACCATGGCGGCCAGCGGCAGGTCGAGCTGGAAGTTCGTCAGCGAGAACACGACAAACGGCGCGGTCACGAAGAAGAACGCAGCCCAGAGTCCCGTCTCGACGTCGACCAGCCGGCGACCGAGGCCGTAGAGGCAGGCCATGCCGAAACCCAGGAAGCCCATCATCACGGCCTGCGCGGTGAGCGGAGCGATCGGGAGGACGAGGTAGAGCAGACCCGCGGCGCACGTCGCCAGCGGCGGATAGAACGAGGAGGCTTCCAGGATCTCGCGCGCCCCCGAGTCGGCGACGATGCGCAGGCTACGGTAACAATCGACGGCGCGCTCCAGATGATTCGCGTGGTCCCACTCGGGCGGACGCCGGTCGATGACGACCCAGAGCGCGGCGGCGACGCTGACGCAGAGGAACGATGCCGACAGAGCGAGCAGCGGGCGCTGCGCCATGCCTGTATTCTACGGTTCCGCTCCCCGGACGCGTACTATAATGCGGCCGCCATGCTGCTCTCCGTCGTGATCCCGGTCTTGAATGAGGAGCGCAACGTCCCGGAGCTCCACCAGCGTCTCGTGCGCGTCCTCGAAGGCGAGGGGCTGGACTTCGAGATCATCTTCGTCGACGACGGCAGCACGGACCGCACGTCCGACATCCTGCGGGACCTTCACGACCGCGACCCGCGCGTCAAGTCCGTGCGACTCGCGCGCAACTTCGGACATCAGGCGGCGATCTCGGCGGGACTCCGGGCTGCGTCCGGGAATGCGGCCGTGGCGATGGACGGGGATCTCCAGGATTCCCCGGAGCTGCTGCCGGCCCTCGTCGCGCGCTGGCGCGAAGGGTACGAGGTCGTCTACGCGGTCCGGGAGCGCCGCGCCGAGTCGTGGCCGAAGCGGCTAGGCTATGCGGTCTTCTACCGGCTGCTGCAGCGGATCAGCCACATCGCGGTGCCGGTCGACAGCGGCGATTTCTCCCTGATGGATCGCCGCGTGATCGACGTGATCAACGCCATGCCAGAGCGCACGCGCTTCGTCCGCGGCATGCGGAGCTGGGCGGGGTTCCGCCAGACGGGAGTCACGCAGGTGCGGGACGAGCGCTTCGCGGGCGAGCCGAAGTACACGTACTGGGCGCTGTTGCGGCTTGCGCTGGACGGCTTCATCGGCTTCTCCTACCGGCCGCTCCAGATGGCGTCGCTGTGCGGCGCGGCCGTGTCGGTCGTCGCCCTGCTTCTGGCCATCCTCCTGGTCGTGCTCAAGGTCGTTCACGGCATCCCGCTGGTCGGCTGGACATCGCTCATCGTGGCGGTGCTGTTTCTCGGCGGCGTCCAGCTGATCTGCGTCGGCGTGCTGGGCGAGTACGTGGGCCGGATCTACGACGAGGTTCGCCAGCGGCCGCCGTACGTGGTCGCCGACGTCGTGGGCAAGACGAGGTTGGAGGGACCCGAGGCGCCGGGAGACCGGCGCCCGTGAAGGAGGAGCTCGAGAAGCAGGCGCGCTTCTTCGAGCTCGGAGAGAGCTACTTCTGGCTCGCGGGCCAGAACGACCTGGTGGAGCGGGCGCTCGGGCCGTATCTGAGCCGCCGCAAGAGGGCGGCGGGCTCACGCCCGCTGCGCATCCTCGACCTCGGCTGCGGACCGGGCAACACGCTCCGCCGGCTCGACCGCTGGGGCGTGACGTTCGGCATGGACTTCTCGCTCGACGCCCTCGCGTTCGCACGCACGCGCGGCGCCACCCGGGTCTTCTCCGGAGACTCGACCGCGCTGCCGATCGTTTCGGAGTCGGTGGACTGCGTCGTCGCCCTGGACAACCTCGAGCATGTGGAGGACGACGAAGGGGCGCTGCGCGAGGTCCGGCGGGTGCTTCGACCCGGCGGGGTGTTCCTGTTCACGGTGCCGGCGTTCATGGCGCTGTGGCGGCACCACGATGTCATGTACGGGCACTTTCGCCGGTACTCGAAGCGCGAGTTCGCCGAGCGGGTCCGGCGAGCGGGGCTCGTCGTGGAGGAGCACCGGTTCTTCAAGTGCGCGTTCTTCCCCCCCCTGCTCATCATGGCCAAGGCCGAGCGGCTGCTCTCCCGTCTCGTCTCGCCGCGCGACAACTTCTACTCCGTGCCGCGGTGGCTCAACAGGCTGATGCGGAGCGGGATCGTCTGGGAAGATCGATCGGGCCTGACGCGGGTGTTGCCCTTCGGGGTGTCGCTGATCTGTGTAGGCTCGCGGTGACCCGGGCCCGAGACGACACGCGGCCCGCCCGCCTCCTGGTCGTCCTGCTCGTGGCCGCCACCGTGGCCCAGGGCGTCTACTTTTCACAGTACCTGATCCCGTGGGAGGACGAGCCGGGCTATCTGGTCCTCGGGGCGATGGCGGTCACAGGCGAGATCAGGCTCTTCCAGGACGAGATGCTGGGCGAGCGGCTCCCACTCCCGTTCTACGTCCTGGGCGCCTCGCAGCTGCTCGCCGGCAAGAGCCTCGTCGCGGCGCGCCTTGTCTCCCTCTCGCTGGGCGCCCTGGCCCTCGTCCTCCTGTACCGGGTCGGCGCCGCCATCGCCGGCCCGCTCTGCGGGACGCTCGCGGCGCTCTTCCTGAGCACGCAGGCCATGGTCGTCGCCTACTACGCGACGGCCATGTATCACGCCCTCTGCTCGCTCATCATCGCCGGCGGCCTCTACCTCCTGTACGTCGCCCGCGCGCCGCTGCTCGGGATGGCGGCCTTCTCGCTCCTGTCGCTCACGCGCCCGAATCTGGCCGTCATCGTGCCGGTCGTGCTGGCGGCCCTGCTGGTCCAGGCCGGGACGCGGCGGGAGCGATGGGCGCTCGTGGCCATTGCGGTCCTACCGCCTGCGGTCTTTCTCGCCACGAGCGCCGAGCACCTCAAGATCCTCGCGTACGTGCCGGGCGCGAACAGACTGGTGCGCCCGCTCGGCTACGAATCGCTCTTCAACCTGGGTGGCCGAGCGCTGGTGGAGGTGGGCCAGCGGGGCTGGGCGGCCGGCGCCGCGTGGTTCGCGAGGCGTTACGTCTTCTGGTGCGCCGCGGGAGCGGGCCTCGCCCTCGGCTGGCTCTTCGTGCGGTTCCGCGCCGGGCGGCGCGTCCTGCAACCGGTTGCGCCGATCAGGCTCGCGGCGCTGCTTCTCGTCTACACGCTGGCCTGGCAGGTGGCGATCCTGTTTCACTACCCGAAGTCGGTGGCGGCCTGGACGGTGTCGTTCGCGCCGCTCCCCGCCCTCGTGCTCGGCTACTACGCCGCGCGGCTGATCGAGGCTCCAGGAGCGCCCGCATGGCTTCGTCGCGCCGCCTTGGTCGGCCTGGGCGTGACGTTCGCGTTGAGCCCAACGTACTCGACCCACGCGAGCATGCCGCATCCGCTGCCGCCGGGCGGCACCACGGTCGCCGCGCTCGATCGATTGTCGCGGCGGGTGGCCTCCCTGATCCCCGAGGGATCGCGCGTGTTCCTGATCGGGAGCGCGCTGCCGGCCTACGTGGTCGGTGCGCGTCCCTATCTCCAGCAGATCATCCACACGTGGACGCTCGTGCCGGAGGGCGATCCCGCCGTCTTGAGGCGGAGCGGGCTCTGGGGTCGGAGAGACATCGAAGAGTGGCTCGGCCGGGACGCGCGCTACGCGCTGATCGTCGAGCAGCAGCTGGCCTCCTTCAAGGGGACCAGGGGATACGATGAGCTGGTTGCACTGATCGACGCCGAGCTCAGCGCGCACTTCCGGCTCGTGGCGGAGATCGACGAGGCGCCGCTCGGTTCCTACCGAGTGTACGAGCGGCGGCACGCCGGCGGAGGGGCGGGATGAGCGGTCCGCTGGCGCGACTGCTCCAGCATTCCCGCGTCCGGGCGGTCCTGGACTGCCCGGTCATGTTCGCGGCGTTTCGATTCCTGCTGGTCGGCGCGCAGACACGCACGCACGCGCTGCTTCGCCAGCGCCTCGACGCCGGGCCCGGCGAGCGGGTCCTCGACGTGTGCTGCGGGATCGGGGAGTTCGCGCGGGACGTGGACGCCGACTACGTGGGCATCGACCTCAATGCCCGGTTCATCGAGGCGGCGGCGGCGCGCCACGCCGGCAGCGCCCGCCAGAGCTTCCGCGTGATGGACGCTCTCCGGATGGATTTTCCCGACAAGTCCTTCGATCGATGCATCTTCATCAACGGGCTCCACCATTTCTCGGACGAGGACGGGCGGCACCTCCTGCGTGAGATCCGGCGGGTCACTCGGGGTCGCGTGATCATCATCGATGCCGACGGCACGCCGCGCGGCCTGCTGCGCCGGGCGCTGATCGCGACGGACCGCGGTGAGTGGATGCGACCCTCCGATGCGCTGCGACGCCTGATCGGCGAGGTGCTCGAGGTTCGCGACGTGGTTCGCTTCGAGGTCGGCTTCTACACCGAGCTCCTGCATGACTGCCGCGCGAGCTGAATTCGCGGTCAGCGCTTGCGGGCGACGGCAGGCTCGACGTGGGCGCCGTCCGTGGGGAGTCGGCCCTGGACGATGTCGAAGCGCTCCCGGATGAGCGTGAGCGCCGGGATGCGGTCGCGGAGCGCCGCTGCCGTGTCGAGCCCGGTGCCGTCCGAGCGGACGTAGTCGAAGATCAGGTAGCCGCCAGGCTTGAGGCTATCGCAGAAGTGCACCGCCGCGGCGATCGGGCGCGGCAGGTGCTCGAACGTCTCGAGGCAGAAGATGGCGTCGAACTGCCCGGGCAGCGGCGCGTCGTCGTTCGGCCTGATCGGCACCATGGTCACGAAGCGGTCCGCCTGGAACTTCCAGCGCGCGTAATGAAAGAGGATGTGCGGGATGTCGGCGCCCACCAGCTGCAGGTCGAGGTGCCGGTAGCGGCGGGCCAGGCCCGTGAGGATCGGAGCCGCGCCGCAGCCGTACTCGGCGACGCGCCCGCCGCGCGGCAGGAACCGCGTGAACGGGTGGACCCGCAGCGGAGACAGCGCGAGCCGATACGTGTGAAGGAACAGGTACGACACCATGCGCGGGTCCCGCCAAGCGTCGAGGTGCTTGTCGTCGGAGGCCAGCTCGGGCCGCTCGAGGTGATCGAACTGGACCGACTGGGCCCGCTGGCGATAGACGCCGGAGAGGAAATGGAAGTCGTGGGGATGGAGCGGGCGGTTGCCCAGCTCGCCGACCCAGTAGCGCTGGAACTCGCTGAACCAGTCCAGGCGCAGATTGGCGTAGATCAATCGGCGGTGCAGGTCCGTCTTGACCATCGCCCCCAGCCCGTAGAGCCGGGCCAGGCTCTTGAGGCGGCCTAGGACCCCCAGGCCGTCGCCGCTCCGCGACCGCGGATCAGGTGGCGGCAGCTTCGCGTCCTGCTCCGTGAGGAGGCCGGCCACGTCGGGCCGGAAGTCGTCGTAGAGGTTCACGCCGGCTTTTCCCGCTCGAACTCCCGCAGCAGGTAGAGGAGATCGCCGAGGCACCCCGTGCAGAGCTTGCCTGTTCGCTCCTTGTCCGGCAGAGGCCAGCGCCCATCCCGGCAGGCCGCGCGGAGATCGCCCGCGGTCAGCATGGTGCAGTAGCAGAGGAGCAGGCTGTCCGGGACGGCGGCCTCGCCCTCGGTGACCACTAGGTGAAGAAGGTGAAGAGATGGTCGAAGAGCGACACGTCGAACAGTGACGCGCCCAACGGTGGGAGCGCGACGAGCTGCGCGCCCAGGAATCGGCCGGCGACACAAGCCGCGACGCGGATACGGTTCGTCACGTTGGACAGGTTGAGCAGGAGGAGATGGGAGCGGCTGTCCGGGCCCACGTAGGCGTACTGATCCCTGGCGAAGGCCGCGACGGTCCGCCCGAACGGCGCCAGCGCTCCGCCAAGCAGGGTCATGGCAACGCGCGCGCGCAACGGATAGCTCTCGACGAACTCGCCACGGCCGTGGGTCGCCGTGTAGGACTCCCCGTCGGAGAGGGTGACGTAGAGGTCGGAGTGCACCCTCTCGCTGCGCACGATGACGAGGCCGCAGCCGCCCGCGGCCGAGGCCAGCGCAAGCTCACGCACCTCCACCGAGTCCGTCAAGGTGACGTCGTAGGCCAGGGCCAGCGAGCCGCCGGCATCGTACTGCTCGACCCTAAGGGGAAAGGGACCGCGCTTGTGGCTCGGCTCGAAGCGGGCCTCCACGTCGCTCAGCAGCAGCGTGCACGCGAGCCCCGGTCGCACCAGCCAGGGCAGATAGTACGTTGCCGTGCGCCGGACGCCCAGCATCCGTCGTGCGAGCGAACGCAGGGCGGTGTTCATCCTGCCCGAGCCTAGCCGCGGGTCATTCGCCCGTCAAGTCGCATCGTCACGGAGGTTTGTGTCTTTTCGCGGCCGTGGTGTACGCTCGATGCCATGCCGGCGTCCGGTTCCTCCCCGCAGTTCACTCCCGAGGAGCTCACGAACATCGCGACGTTCGCCACCGACGCCGCGCGCGCCCAGTATCATCTGTACGGCCTCACGGCGGGCGAGGAGCACGTGGTGCGCCGCTGCTTCACCAGGCCCCACGCGCGGCTGCTCGACATCGGCTGCGGCTACGGGCGGACGACCGTGCCGCTCCACCAGATGGGCTACCGGGTCGTCGGGCTCGACATCGTCGAGCGGATGATCGTCGAGGCGCGCAAGAGCCATCCAGAGGTGGCGTGGGCGCTGACGAGCGCAACGGACCTGGCGGCGGCGGATGCGTCCGTGGAGTACGTGTTCTTCTCGGCCAACGGGATCGACTGCATCTCGCCGCTGCCGCGGCGCGACCGGGCCCTTCGCGAGATCTACCGCGTGCTGCGTCCCGGCGGCTGCTTCGTCTACTCGGCCCACAACTGGCTCGCCCAGGTCGTGACGGCTTGGCGGAACGCCACGCGGCGGGAGCACCTCTGGCTCAATATCAGGCGCGGACGGCTGGGCCCCGGTTACCTGCGGGTTCCGCAGGCCGAGGGCGAGCTGATCCTCTACTACGGCACGCCGGCAGGCGAGATCAGGCGGCTCAACCGGGCCGGCTTCCGGGACATCTCGCTGCACAGCGGGAAGATGAGTCGCCGGTTCCACGGCCGCGGGCGCTGGGCCAGCTACCTCTTCGACGCCTGGCCGTACTACGTCGCGTATCGCTAACGCCATGGTGCCGCACTGCTTCCGGGACCCCGACGTTGTCGAGCTGGTGCGGAAGCAGTTCCGCTCGCCGGCGCCTGCGCTCATCGTGGAGGACAAGTACGGCAGCCGCCTCTGCCTGGTCCGCGAGGACGCCCGGACCTACGCGTACTTCGTCAGTCCCTTCGACGCGGGCATCGAGCTCGCGGCCCGGGTGCCCTCCGAGGTGCGCGCCGACGATCTCCTGTCGGACCTGGCGGACCGGCTGCTGGAGGCCGTGCGACCGCACCGCGACCTCCTCGTCAAGATCCGGATCCCCGCCTGGTTCTTCGATTCCCACCCGCATGCCCTCCTCGAGCCCTTTCTCCTGAAGGGCTTCACGGTGGAGATGGACCTCTGGGAGCGGGTCGTGGACCTGCGCGCCGAGCCCGAGGCCATCCTCGCGCGCTGCGAGACCATGGCTCGCCGGAAGATCCATCACGGTCTCAAGGCCGACGTCAAGTGGCGCGTCTACCACGGCGAGCCTGTGCCCGAGACACTCATGCTGGCGCTCTACGAGGCCGCCCTCAAGACGCGCGCGGCCTCCGGCGGCCGGCTCAAGCACGCGCCGGAGGCGTATCTCAGGGACCGGCGCCTCCTGATCGAGCGGGGCCAGGCGGCGCTCGGCGTCCTCGAGCATGGCGCCTTCACCGGCTACCTGCTCGCGCTGGTCTCGGAGGAGCTCGCCTTCTACTTCGACGGCGCCTGGTCGGGGACCTCCAGCGACTTCGGGAACCATCTCCTCCACTACCGGATGATGTGCGTCCTCCGCGAGCTCGGTTGCCCGCGCTACGTGGTCGGCACCGTGCTGCCCGACCTCATGTCGCGCTCCGAGAAGATCAGCAACATGGCCCGTTTCAAGCACGGCCTGGGCGCCGACCTCGTGCCGGTCTACGTGCTGACCCTGGCGCGTGAAAGCCGCGTGGGCCGGGTCGTGGCCCGCGTGAGGCGGAGCCCGCTCGGCCCTGTCGTGGGACGGCTCCGGCGACTGGCGGGCCCATGAGCCGCTCGGGCCGCCGTCAGGACCTCGGGCGCTTCGTCTTCCTCGTCGGGCGCTACGTCCGGCCGTACCGGTGGTCGATCGCGCTGCTTCTTGCCGGCAGCCTGGTCGTGACGGTGCTGGCGGCGCTCGGGCCCTTCATCATGGCGCCAATCTTCGACCTCGCCTTCGACCGCCGGCCAGCGCCCCCGACGGCCGGCGCGCTCCGGGGCTTGAGCCTCTCGAACCTCTCCACGGCCGTCTTCTCCTGGCTGGGGCTCGCCGGCGCTGGCGACCGGTTCACGCTCATCGTGCTCTTCTGCGTCGCCTACGTCGGTGTCGGCTGGCTCAAGAGCCTGGGCGAGTTCCTCAACTTCCTCGTGGCCATGCGGGTCCGCGTCCGGGCCGCTCTCGACATGACGCAGGACCTGTTCCGCCACACGCTGGGCCTGTCCCTGTCCTTCTTCACGCGCCAGCGGACCGGCGATCTGGTCTCGCGGCTCTACAGCGACACCCACACCGCGACCGTTGGCCTCGAGGGCATCGTCACCACGCTGCTGACGGCGCCGCTCCTGATCCTGTTCTACGGCTTCCTCCTGGTACGGACGAGCCCGCTCCTCGTGCTGGCCGCGGTGTCGGCGGCGCTCCTCCACGTGGCGGTGTCGCGCGGGATCCAGCGCCGCATCCGGCGCGCCTCGGAGGAGCACTGGCGGATCTACGGCGACATCGCGGCGCGCCTGCAGGAAGCCTTCCTGTCGATCCGCGTGGTCAAGTCGTTCGGGGCGGAAACGGCCGAGCTCGCCAAGCTCGCGCGCGAGGCGGCTGGCGCTTTCCGCGCGCACCTCCGCTTCGCCGGCGTCAAGAACGCCGAGACCCCGGCCCGGGGGGCGATCAACTACTTCGTCGAGGGCAGCCTCGTCGTTCTGGCGGCGTGGGAGCTCATGGCGGGCCGCATGTCGGCGCCGACCTTCCTGCTCTTTCTCTACGTCGGGCGCGCCATCATGGTGCCCATCGGCCAGCTCGGGGCGGCCTGGACGCAGGTCCAGGTGACCCTGGGAGCGTCGGCCCGCCTCTTCGAGCTGCTCGAGGAGCACCCCGACATCGCGGACGGCCCCGAGGTCGTGTCGGGATTCACCGACCGGCTCCGGCTCGAGCACGTCTCCTTCGCCTATGGCGACGCGCCCGTCCTCGAAGACGTGAGCCTGGAGATCCGGCGGGGGGAAACCGTGGCGCTCGTCGGGCCGAGCGGCGTGGGCAAATCCACGCTCGCGGACCTCCTGTTGCGCCTCTACGACCCCGCGTCGGGACGCATCACGATCGACGGGCGCGATCTCCGGAGCCTCCGCCAGCGCGACTACCGCCGGCTCTTCGGCGTGGTCTCGCAGGAGGCGCTGCTCTTCAACACGACCGTGCGCGAGAACATCGCCTACGGGCGGGAAGGCGCGAGCGACGACGACATCACGCGCGCGGCCCGCATCGCCAACGCTCACGACTTCATCCAGGAGCTGCCGCAAGGCTACGACACCATGGTTGGCGACCGAGGCATCCGTCTCTCGGGCGGCCAGCGCCAGCGCGTCGCCATCGCGCGGGCCATCGTGGGCCGACCGCCCCTCCTCGTTCTCGACGAGGCCACGAGCGCGCTCGACACCGAGTCGGAGAAGGCCGTCCAGGAGGCCATAGACCGGATCATCCACGAGACAACCTCGATCATCATCGCGCACAGGCTTTCCACGGTCCTCCACGCCGACCAGATCGTCGTCCTGCGCGAGGGCAGGGTCGAAGCGGTCGGCCGACACGAGGCCCTGCTGCGGGCGAGCCCCACGTATTCGAGACTTTACCGCTTGCAATTCGAGGGGATAGTCAGCGGCTAGCCAGGGTCTTTCTGCTTGACGCGGGCAGGGCCGTTATGTTCATATTTTGAACACGCAGCCCATGGAGAGACAAGTCGAGCGCGACCTCGAGATCCTGACGGCGATCGGCGAGGGCCGGCCCCTGACCCAGCGCGACCTGGCCCAGCGCCTGGGCGTGGCCCTCGGGCTCACGAATCTCTACCTCAAGCGCCTCGCCAAGAAGGGCTATATCAAGATCATCGACTTCCCGCGCCGGCCCGCCGCTCGCAAGCGCCTGCGCTATCTCCTGACGCCGCGGGGCCTGGCAGAGAAGAGCCAGCTGACCTACGAGCACATGGCCTACTCGCTCAACCTCTACCGGCGCGCCCGCCAAACCCTGCGTGAAGCCCTCGAGCAGCTCCCACAGAACGGGCTCAAGCGCGTGGCCCTGTACGGTCCTGGCGAGGCGGCCGAGCTCGCCTACCTGACCCTCAAGGAGCTCGGGCTCGAGCCGATCGGCGTCTTTGGACGCGACGCGGGTGGCCATTTCCTCGGGCTGCCGGTGCGGCCGGTCGGCGAGCTCGCCCACGAAGAGTGCGACCGGATCGTGCTGGCCACCTTCGAGCGCCCAGGGGAGCTCGCCGCCGATCTCACGGCCCTGGGGCTGCCCGTCGAGAAATTCGTCACCCTGCGCCGCGGGGCGCTGGCGCCGGACAGCGGCGCCTCTCCCGCGCGGTCCTGAAGGAGGGAACATGCCGGAGTTCCTCAAAGGCAATTACAAGGTGGACGCCACGATCGAGGACAACGCGGATGCCGCCGATTCGACCGATGCGTTCGAGAAAAAGGCCCTCTCGCGCCTGGGCGGCAGCATCTGCTTCGTGAGCAAGAAGGCGCTGATCTGGCAGGGCGAGCCGCAGCGTGTCGCGGGAGCCGCAGGCGAGGCGACCCGCAAGACCTCGGGGGGCGCGGCCAGGAAGGACAGTGGAGCGACTGCGCCTAAGGACGCCATGGATGGAGCTGGGGAAAAGGCTAGCGAGCGCGCTTGAGGCGGCGACGTTCGAGCGCGTGGCGGGCGTCGGGCTCGCCAACGCCGAGCGCAACTGCCTGCGCATCGTGCACTCGGTCCTCGAGCTCGCCGGGGCGCCGCTCGGCGCGGGGGACACCGCCATCGTCGTGGGGGCGGGGCCGAGCCTCCAGCGGCGCCGGAGCCTCGAGCGTCTCCGCGCCTCGGGCTTCCTGGGCACCATCGTCGCCGCCGACGGCGCGCTCGGGGCATGTCTGCGCGCCGGGGTCGTGCCGCATGTCGTGGTGAGCGTGGACCCACATCCCGCGCGCATCGTCCGCTGGTTCGGCGACCCGGGGCTGACGGCGGTTCCGGCGGACGACTATTTCCGCCGCCAGGAGATGGACCCGGTTCATCGCGAGGACGAGCTGGCGGCCAACCGCGCGCTGGTCGGGCTCGTGGACGCCCATGGGCCCGAGATCAAGGTCGCCGTGGCGACGTCGGCGGCGCCGGCGGTGGTCGAGCGCTGCGAGCAGGCGCGGATGGAGCTCTACTGGTGGAACCCGATGTACGACGACTATGACAAGCCCGGCAGTCTCTCTCGCCGCCTCTGGGAGATGAACGGCCTGCCGTGTCTCAACGGTGGCGGCAACGTCGGCACCGCCGCCTGGGTCCTGACCCACGCCGTGCTCGGCAGGAAGCGGATCGCTCTCATCGGCATCGATCTCGGTTATGCGCCGGGCACGCCCTACGAGAAGACCCAGTACTACCCCGAGCTCAGCGAGATGCTCGGGGCGCGGCATACGGAGGCCTTCATCCACAGCGAGAACCCGGTCACGGGCGAGGTGTGGTTCAGCGACCCAGCCTACCACTGGTTTCGTGAGGTCTTCCTCGAGATGGCCCGCGACGCCGACTGCGAGACTTTCAACTGCACCGAGGGCGGCCTTCTCTTCGGGCCCGGCATGACGACGGCCCCGCTGGACACATTCCTCGAGAGGGTTGCCCCAGCAGCCGGCAAGGACAGCCATGGCTAAAGTGCTCTTCATCAACCCGGTGATGCGCGAGGAAGACGATCCGCGCCACGTGCCGTACGGCATCGCGCTCCTGGCTGCCATCGCGGTCCGTGACGGCCACCAGATCCAGGTCTACGACCACAATGCCTGGCGCCCCTCGGACTCCGTTGTGGCGCAGGTGCTGCAGGCCGACCGCTGGGACGTGGTGGCGCTGGGTGGCATCACGACGGCGTACCGCTCGATCAAGCAGATCGTGGCGATGGCCAGGGAGCGAGCCCCGCAGGCCCTCGTCGTGGCAGGCGGCGGCTTCCTCACCAGCATGCCGCACGAGATCATGCGCTTCCTGCCTCAGGTGGATGTCGGGGTCGTGGGCGAGGCCTTCGTGTCGTTCCCCGAGCTCCTGCGCCGCGTGGACGCGGGCACTCGCGACTGGGGGTCCGTCCCCGGGCTCATCTGGCGCGACGCCGCGGGCAAGACCACGCTCAACCCCGAGCAGCCGCTCCTCATGGACCTCGACAGCCTGCCGTACCCCGCGTGGGAGCTCTTCCCGCTCGAGGTCTACTTCAAGAACAGCATGGCGCTCTTCTCCGAGGAGGGCATGCTGGCGCGGCGGCGCCTCGACATCAACGCCAGCTACGGCTGCTCGCTGATCTGCCGCTTCTGCTTCCACCTGGGCATCGCCGGCGACATGCAGCACAAGGAGAACGAGCAGGGCGAGAACGACGTTGCCTTCACGTACGACCGGAAGATCCGTTTCCACAGTCCCCGGTACATCGTCGAGCTCGTGAAGTACGCGCGCGAGCGCTTCGGGGTGGACTTCATCGGGTTTCTCGACGAGAACCTGATGACCATGCACCAGTTCTCCGGCAAGAGGTGGCTGACGGACATCGCCAAGCTCTGGATCGAGGAGGGCCTCCAGCCGCAGTGCGTGCGCGACGGCGTGCCGCACGATCCCGAGAAATGCATGGGCGTGCACTGGGGCGGCACGAGCCATGCCACGCTCTGCTCGCCCGAGGTGCTCAAGGCCATCAAGCAGGCGGGCTGCTCGCACCTGGTCTACGGCTATGAGAGCTTCTCGGCACGCGTGATGAAGACCATCGGCAAGGGCGCGACGCCCGAGACCAATGAGCGCTCCCTCAAGTGGACCGTCGAGGCGGGCATCCGGCCCATCCCCAACCAGATGATGGGCTTCCCCGACGAGGACTTCGACAGCCTCAAGGACAATATCCGCGCCTGGAACCGCTTGGGTCTCAACGTCAAGCCCTTCTTCGCCACGCCGTATCCGGGGACCGAGTGGTACTACACCAACAAGCAGCGCATCCTCGAGCAGTACGACGGAGACCTCGAAGCCTTCCTCCTGGACCTGGGTGACGCGACGCGCGTCACCGCCGTCATCTCGAAGAAGTTCAACGCCGTCGAGCTGTATGGGCTGCGCGAGCTGATGGTGCTGCGGGACATCGGGCGCATCGAGCGGTACGAGAAGGAATGGAACCGTCTGCACGCCGCGGACCTGGCCCCCAAGCCGGCCCCGCGCCTCATCCTGGAGACCACGCGATGAAGCTCGCCATCCTGGGCCTGGGTTCCATCGGCCGCCGGCACCTCGGCAATTTCCGCGCGGCGGGTGTCGAGACCCTGACCGGCTACGACGCCGCCCCCGCCCAGCGGGCGGCGGCGGCGAAAGATTTCCCGTTCGCCACGATCACGCGCACGGCCGAGGCCGCCCTCGACGGCGTCGATGGCGCCGTCATCTGCACGCCGCCGGAGTCACACATCGCGCTGGGCCGCATGGCGGCCGAGCGCGGCGCGCATCTGATGGTCGAGAAGCCCTTCGCGCAGTCGGTGGACGGCGTCGAGGACCTGCTCAAGTTCTGCGACGTGAAGCGCCTCCGAGTGCTGACGGCCTACAACTGGCGCTACTGGCCGCCCATGCTCCTGGTGGAGAAGCTCCTCCGGGAAGGGCGCATCGGCGCCGTGCGCGCGGCGCGCACCGAGTACGCCTATCACCTGACGACCCGCTACCCCGGCAAGGACTACCGCAGCTTCTACATGGCCGACGCCCGGCAGGGTGGCGGCTGCGTGCTCGACGAGAGCCACGCCATCGACTACATGCGGTGGCTCTGCGGCGAGATCACCGAGGTGAGCGCCGTCGTGGACCACGTTTCGAGCCTCGAGATCACGAGCGACGACATCGCCGACCTCACCGTGCGCTTCGCATCGGGCACGGTCGGCAACATCCACATGAACCTCTTCGCCTGGAACGTGCACAGCCACTTCGAGCTGATGGGGGAGCAGGGCGTCATCCAGTGGCGCCGCTTCGAGAACGAGATTCGGCTCTTCGACCCCGAGGCGAATCGCTGGGAGATCTATCCCTTCGCCTGCCAGCTCAATGACATGTACGTCGAGGAAGCGAAGCACTTCCTGACCTGCATCCGCGGCGAGGCGGCGCCCGCCTGCGACGGCTGGGACGGGCTCAAGACGATGCGCGTGATCGACGCGGCGGTGAAGGCCTCGGCCGAGCGCCGCTGGGTGCGAGTCTAGCGCGTGTCGGCGACGGCCTACGCCTTCGGGGTCATCCCCGCGCGTGGTGGCTCCAAGGGCCTCCCGGGCAAGAACCTTCGCACACTCGGCGGGCTCTCGCTCATCGGCCAGGCCGTCGCCTCCGCGCGCGAGGCGGCGCTGCTCATGCGCTGCATCGTCTCGACGGACAGCGCCGCGATCGCAGAGGAGGCCATGCGTTGCGGCGCCGAAGTGCCTTTCCTGCGCCCGGCGGAGCTCGCCACGGACCAGGCCGGCATGCTGGGCGTGCTCCAGCACGCGGTGCGCTGGCTCGAGTCGTCGGCCGGCGTCAAGCCCGACCTCATCGTGACGCTCCAGCCGACCTCGCCCTTCCGCACCGGCGACGAGATCGACGCGACCATCCGGAAGGTCGTCGAGTCAGGCTCGGATTCGGCCCAGACGCTCTCCGAAGCCTCCTATCATCCCTACTTCATGAAGACGCTCGACGGAGATCGGACCGTCGCGCTCTTTCCGGAGGGGCACAAGTACGTGCGGCGCCAGGACGCCCCGCCCGTGTACCAGCCCTCGGGCGCCGTGTACGTCACACGGTACGCCACGCTCATGGACCAGGGCCAGATTCTCGGCGAGGACAACCGCGGCGTGGTGATGGGGTTCGAGGCGTCGATCAATATCGACACCGAATGGGATTTCCTGCTCGGCGAGCTGCTCCTGCGAGAGGGCCGCGTGCCCCTCGCGCCCGGCCGGCGGTGAAGGGGCCATGGCCGGGCGACTCCTGATCCTGGGCGCGGGCGGCCACGGGCGGGCCGTCGCGGACCTCGCGGCCGAATGCGGATGGACTATCGCCGGTTTCACCGACCGCGCACCGGGCCCGGGCGTGGTGGGTCGGGATGAGGACGTGGCGGCGCTCACGAGCGCGGGCACGATCGACGCGGCCGTGGTCGGGGTGGGGAACACCGCGCTGGACCGCCGCGTCGCGCTCTTCCGGCTCCTCAAAGGGTCGGGCGTCACGGTCGCCACTCTCGTCCATCCGCGCGCGGTGCTCTCGCCTACGTGCCGTCTCGGAGAGGGCGTGGTCGTTTTTCCCGGCGGCGTGCTCGGCGTGTCCGTGGACGTCGGGGACAACGCGGTCCTCTACAGCGGCGTCATCGCCGAGCACGATTGCCGGATCGGAGCGCACGCCTACCTGGCTCCTGGCGTGGTGCTCTGCGGCGGGGTGACAGTCGAGACCCGCGGGTTTCTCGGCGCCAGGGCGACCATACTGCCGAACCTCACGGTCGGGAGGGACGCCGATGTCGCCGCCGGCGCCGTCGTCATCTCGGACGTGCCGCCGGCGGCCAAGGTGATGGGTGTGCCCGCCCGGGTTCGAGAGGAACGTCGGTGATCCGCGTCCTTCTCGTCACCGAGACCACGCGCAGCATCGGCGAATTCCGCCGGCCGCACGTGCGCCGGCTCTACGGAGCCTATGCGCGGTGGTACCGTCGCGCCGTGGCCCGCGTCGGGAAGCGCCTCGCCCAGGACCACGAGGTGACCGTGCTCGGGGCCCGCCATCTCGTGGACGGCAGGACGCTGCCGGCGAGTGTCACCGTGCGCTACTACGACGAGGAGGCGTTCGCAGTGGACTCGCGGGCGCTGGCATCCCTCACCCGCCGTCTCGTCGCCGGATGGTTGCCGGCCGAGGCGCAGGATCCCGACCTCTCGTACCGGGGCGTCTGGCTCCCCGATCTTCTGACCGTCGGCAAGGGACTCCTCCTGCGGCTCGAGGTGGTGGAGCGGCTGGGAATCATCGAGCACGTGCTGGAGGACGTGAAGCCCGACGAGGTGCACCTGCTGAGCGGCGCATCGGTCGCGGAGCGGCTGGCCAGGCTGCTGGCCAAGGGGCGGCGCTTGAAAGTGAGCACCGTCTCACGAGCGCCGATGCCCCATGTCCTGGCCCGCGCGTACGCCGCGCTCTTCCCGCGCGAGGACCGGATGCGGCTGCGGAAGATCCTTCGCCAGAGGCGGCACGCTCCGGCGGCGGCGGCCGGCGACGGCCGGCGCATCCTCTTCGTCACCTGCCGGAGCCGCCATCACCTGATCGTGGACCCGCTCATCGAGGCTATGCGCGCGGTGGGAGCTGCGCCGTGCCTTGTCGCGCAGTCGGACGAGGACCCGGAGCTCGTGGCGAAGGTGAACGGTCTCCGCGCGGACGGCGTGCCCGCGGCATATCTCATGGACTATCTCTCCCGATCCCGCGCCGAAAGGCTCGTCCGCCGGTACCGGCCCCTGTTCCGGCGCGCTCTCCGGCGGGCCGAGCGCGATCCGGGGCTGGCCGCGCGAATCGCCTGGCACGGGGTCTCCCTCTGGCCTGTCGTCCGTCCCTTCCTCGCGGCCTCCGGCGAGGCGAGCCTCCTGGGGGCGCTCCTCTCCCAGGAGGCGGCCTTCAGGGCCATGAAGACCGTGCAGCCGGATGCGGTTGTCATCACCAGCGACCGGCGCCTCGGCGAGCGCGCGATGGCCTTCGTGGCTCGCGCGCTCGGCGTCCCGTCGCTGCTCTACTCCGGCACGCTCGTTCTCTCGCGCGACCGGACGAACGCCTTCGACATCGGCGACCGTCTCGTCGTCATCGGCGAGCACCTCCGGCGGAGCCTGGTTCGAGAGGAGGGCATTGAGCCGTGGCGGGTGTCGGTGGTGGGCGACCCGCGCTCGAATGCCGCGCGCCTGGTGGCGCCCACGCGGCTGCGCCAGGAGGTTCGCCGCGATTTCGGGCTCCCGCTCGACCGGCGCCTCGTGGTGCTGGTCTCGAAGTACGTCTCCCTGCTCTTCTCGCCCGAGGAGCGCGAGGCCCTCTTCAAGACCATGCACGAGGCGGCGCTCGAACTCCCCAGCGTGGACGTCGTGGTCAAGGTGCACCCCAACGAGGACATCGCCCGACTCCGGGACCAGGTGGGCGAGTGGGGATGGCCCGAGGCCATTCTCACGAAGGAGTACGACATCCACCGGCTCTTTGGTGCCGCGGACGCGGCCGTCATGGTCACCTCCATGGCGGGCCTCGAGGCCATGGCGCTGGGCTGTCCCATCGTGGCGGTGCAGACGGCCGGCAAGGACTTCGAGGGCGCCTACATGCCCCCCTATGTCAGCGCGGGATCAGTCCCGCGCGTGGACCTGGGCGATGCCCGCGGTCTGGCGGTGGTGCTGCGCCAGCTGCTCGAGGATGGGCCGGACCGCGCGGCTCTCGTCGAGCGCGGACGCGATTTCTCCGCGCGGTACGTCCATCCCGTCGACGGCCGGCTCGCCGACCGCCTCCTGGCGCTGACAGACGAGATCCGCGCGGCGAGGGTCGAGATGCCGAGGGCTGAATGACCACGATCCGGCACGGCTTGGCGGCGGGAGAGCGGCGCATCGGCGCGGGCGCGCCTGTGTTCATCGTGGCCGAGGCTGGAGTCAATCACAACGGCGACCCGGCGCTGGCCCGCCGTCTCGTGGACGTCGCGGCCGAGTGCGGGGCCGACGCCGTCAAGTTCCAGACCTTTCGCGTGGACGCGTTGCTGAGCCGTGGCGCGCCCAAGGCCGGCTACCAGGTCGAGACGACGGGGGGCGGGGAGAGCCAGCGCGACATGCTGGCGCGCCTCGAGCTGGGGCTCGAGCTGCTGGCCGAGCTCAAGGAGCGCGCGGCCAAGCACGGCCTCATCTTCTTCTCCGCGCCCTTCGACGAGGAGAGCGCGGATGTCCTCGAGGCCCTCGGCGTGACGCTCTTCAAGGTCCCCTCGGGCGAGATCACCAATGTCCCGCTGCTGCGGCACCTGGCCGGCAAGGCGCGGCCCATCATCCTTTCGACCGGCATGTCGAGCGTGGAGGAGGTGGAGCTGGCCGTCGCCACCATCCGCGCGGCGGGCGATCCGCCGCTGGCCGTGCTGCACTGTCTCTCCGCCTATCCGGCGCCGGCCGGCGAGGTCAACCTGCGCGCGATGGATGACCTGGCCGTCCGCTGTGGCTGTCCGGTGGGCTTCTCGGACCACACGCCGGGCATCGAGATCGCCATCGCGGCCGTGGCGCGCGGCGCCTGTATCATCGAGAAGCACCTGACGCTCGACAAGGCCCTGGCGGGGCCCGACCACCACGCGTCGCTCGATCCGCCGGAGTTCGCCGCCATGGTGCGGGCGATCCGCGCCGTCGAGACGGCGCTGGGAGACGGACGCAAGCGCGCAATGCCGTCCGAGCTCGACACGCGACGCGTGGCGCGCAAGAGCCTGGTCGCCGCCCGGGCGCTCCGAGCCGGGGAGTCACTCGCGGCAGGGGACGTCGTGATCAAGCGCCCCGGCACCGGCATCTCGCCGGCCGATCTCGACAGAGCGCTCGGGCGCCGGCTCATCCGTGACGTCGCCGCCGACGAGGTCATCGGCTGGGACGTCCTGGCCGAGCCATGACGGCCGCAACCGCCCGCCGCATCGGAGTGGTGACGGTCGGCAGGTCCGACTACGGCCACCTCAGGCCTGTCCTCGCCGCCATACGACGCGCGACGGACCTCGAGCTCGTCCTCCTCGTGGCGGGCATGCACCTGGCGCCCGAGTTCGGGCTCACGGTGCGCGAGATCGAGGCCGACCGGTTGCCCATCGCCGAGCGCATCGCCATGCTCGAGGGCCGCGATACGCCCGAGGCCCTGGCCGCGGCGACGGGTCGTGGCGTGGCGGGCTTCGGGGCGGCTTTTGCGCGCCAGCGCCTGGACCTCCTCGTGGTGCTGGGCGACCGCTTCGAGATGCTCGCGGCGGCCGTCGCGGCGCTGCCCTTCGTGCTGCCGGTGGCGCACATACACGGCGGAGAGGCGTCGGAGGGCGCCATGGACAACCAGATCCGCCACGCCATCACCAAGCTCGCGCACCTGCACTTCGCCTCCGCCGAGCCCCATGCCCGTCGCATCGCCGCCATGGGCGAGGAGCCATGGCGCATCCACACCGTGGGCGCTCCGGGCCTCGACCGCCTCGTGGATCTGGAGGCGCTGTCGCGCGAGGCGCTCGCGCGCGAGCTCGACCTGCCGGCCGACGGACCGTGGCTGCTCGTCACCTTCCATCCGGTCACGCTCGAGCCCGGCGACACGGCCGCCCACATCGACGAGCTGCTGGCCGCGCTCGAGAAGACCGACGGGACACTCGTGATGAGCTACCCGAACGCCGACACGTCGGGGCGCCTCATCGTCGACCGGCTCGAGGAGTTCGCGGCCCGGCACCCGCGACGCTGCCGGCTCGCGCGCAATCTCGGGGACCGCCTCTACCTCTCGCTCCTCCGACACGCCGATCTCATGATCGGCAACTCCTCGAGTGGGCTCATCGAGGCGCCGTCCGTCGGGCTGCCGGTGGTCAATGTCGGCGCGCGACAGCGAGGCCGCCTGCGCGGCACGAATGTTATCGACGTCGAGCCCTCGCGGGAGGACATCCTCCGCGGCATCGAGGCTGCGCAGGCGCCTGCCTTCCGCGCGCGCGCCGGCGCCGCGGCCAACCCGTATGGCGACGGGCGCGCCGCCCCGCGCATCGTCGAGGTCCTGCGAACGGTGCCCCTCGACGCTCGGTTGGTCCAGAAGCGCTTCCACGAATGGGCGACCCTGGGCCTCTCTTCGTGACGGATCCCCTGGGATGAATCCCAACCTCGTGATACGTGCTGGCGCCACCCTTCGCGAGGCCCTCGAGGCCATCACCAAGAACCGCAGGCAGGCGGTCCTGGTCGCGGAGGCGGATGGCCGGCTGGCCGGCCTCGTGACCGACGGCGATGTCCGGCGCGCGATCCTGCGGGGCGTCTCCCTCGACGGCGTCGTGGCGGACATCATGAACCCGGCGCCCGTGACGGCGTCGCCCGGCCTCGGGCGTGCCGCGGCCGTGGAGCTGATGCTCGCCCGGAGCATCCGTCATCTGCCCGTGGTGGACGCCGGCCGCCGGCTGGTGGACGTGCTCTTCCTGGAGGAGCAGATCGCGCCGCCGCCTCTGCCCACCCCGGCCGTCATCATGGCGGGAGGGGAAGGCCGTCGCCTCCGGCCGCTCACGGAGTCGACGCCCAAGCCGCTCGTCTTGGTCGGGGGCAGGCCGCTGGTGGAGATCATGATCGGGCGGCTGCGGCAGTCGGGGATCACCGACATCATCGTCGCCGTCCACCACAAGTCGGAGATGATCCGGGAGCGCCTGGGAGACGGCAGCCGGCTCGGGGTCCGCATCGGCTACGCGCTCGAGCCCAAACCGCTCGGCACCATGGGGGCGCTGCCGCTCGTGCGGGATCGGCTCACCCAGCCGTTCTTCGTCGTCAACGCGGACATCCTGACCACGTGCGACTTCCGCGCGATGTGGGAGTTCCATCGCGGCCAGGAGCGCGCGGCCATGACCGTGGGCGTGTCCACCCATCAGGTGGATATCCCCTACGGCGAGTTCACGCTCCACGGCCCACGCGTGACCCGCGTCGAGGAGAAGCCGCGCAAGGAGTTCTCCGTCAATGCCGGCATCTATCTGCTCGATCCCTCCGTGATCGAGATCATCCCGGCCGGGGAGTACTTCGACGCCACCGACATGATCCGCTCGCTCCTCGATCGGGACTGCGTCGTCGCGGCCCACCTGATACGCGAGTACTGGCTGGACGTCGGCCGCCCCCACGATCTCGAACAGGCCAACCGCGATGCCGCCGAAGGCTTGCTCGATTGACCGTGCACACCGTGGGCGTCGTCGGGCTCGGGTATGTCGGGCTCACGCTGGCGGTGACGCTGGCGCGCAAGGGCTTCACCGTCCACGGCGTGGACAGCTCGCCAGCCGTCCTCGACGCGCTCGCACAGGCGAAGCCGCACCTCTTCGAGCCGGGCGTGGAGGAGGCCCTTCGCGAGTTGCTGGGCGACCGCCTCCACGTCGGCCCGGCGCTGCCGGAGGGCGGCGTGGACGCCGCCATCCTCTGCGTGTCGACGCCCGTCAACCCCGACACCCGTGGGCCCGAGCTCGGCAATCTTCGCGCGGCGGCGCGTCACGTCGCCCAGCGTTCTGGCCCCGACACGCTCGTCGTCGTCCGCAGCACCGTGCCCGTGGGTGGGACTCGCGGCGTGGTCCTGCCCGAGCTCCTGGCGGCCTGGCGAGGAGCGCGACTGGCCTTCGCGCCCGAGCGGACCATCCAGGGGCAGGCGCTGCGCGAGCTCGAGGAGCTGCCGCAGGTGGTGGGCGGGCTCGAGCCCGAGAGCGCCCTCGCGGCCGTCGCGCTCTTCGAGCGCGTCGCCCGCCGGGTCGTGACGGTCTCCTCGCTCGAGGCCGCCGAGCTCGTCAAGCTCGCGAACAATTGCCACACGGACCTGATCTATGCCTACGGCAACGAGGTCGCGCTCATGGCCGAGCGCTGGGGGCTCGATCCGCTCGAGGTCATCCGCGCCGCCAACCTCGACTACCCGCGCCCGGACCTGGCGCGCCCTGGCTTCGTGGGAGGCGCGTGCCTGTCCAAGGACCCGTACATCCTGATCAGCGCCTCGCGCGCGACCGGCTATACGCCCTGGCTCGTGGGGCAGGCGCGCGGGCTCAACGAGCACCTGCCCGGACATGTGGCCGAGCGCCTCGTGGCCATGATTCGCGAAGCGCGCGGGCGCGCCGAGGGCGCGCGCCTCTCCGTGCTCGGCTGGGCATATAAGGGCTGGCCGCCGACCGACGACATGCGCGGCACGCCCGTCGTCTCCATGCTGCCGCTCTTCCGTGCCGCCGGGCTCGAGCTCCGCGGCCACGACTACCTCGTGGCGGGCGACGTCATCAGCGGTCTGGGGGCCCGGCCCGTCGCGCCAGAGGCGGCCTTCGAGGGCGTGGACGCCGTGCTGATCATCACCAACCACCCGGAGTACGCCAAGCTCGAGCTGGGGCGGCTCCTACCGCGCCTCCGCCGGCCCGCGGTGCTCTACGACTGCTGGCGCATTCTCGACGAGGAGGTCATCCGCGGGGCGGGAGTGCGCTACGCGGGTATCGGCTATGGCTGAGGCGCTGGTCCTCGGGGGAGCCGGCTTCATTGGATACCACCTGGCGGCGCGTCTCGTCAGCGAGGGCCACGCGGTGACGCTGGTCGACGATCTCTCGCGGGGCCGGCGTGACCGGGAGATCGACGCGCTCTGCGCGCGCTCCGGCGTGGCCCTCGTCCAGGCGGACCTGACGCGCCCTGATGCGCTCGTCCCGCTGCCGCGCCGGTGGGATCAGGTCTACATGCTGGCGGCCGTGGTCGGTGTGCGCAATGTCGAGACCGATCCGGCCCGGGTCGTTCGGACCAACACCCTGGCCCTCCTGCACCTCCTCGACTGGCTCGGGCCCGAGTCGGGCGTACTCTTCTTCGCGTCGACCAGCGAGACGTATGCGGGCGGCGTGTCGGCGGGCACCGTGCCGGTGCCGACGCCGGAGGACGTGCCGCTGTCCGTGCCCGATGTGGCCGCGCCCCGCTTCGCCTACGCCGCGAGCAAGATCCTGGGCGAGGCGGCGGTGATCCACACGGCGCGCGCCCGCGGGCTCCGCGCCGTCATCGGCCGCTTCCACAACGTCTATGGGCCCCGCATGGGAGCCGACCACGTCATCCCGGAGCTGTCGCTCCGCGCGCTCCGCCGCGAGAACCCCTTCCGCGTGTACGGCGCCGAGCAACGGCGCGCCTTCTGCCACGTCTCCGATGCCGTGGAGGCGATGCTCCGCCTCATGACGCTCCCGGCGGCGTGGGGGCAGGTCGTCAATATCGGCAATGACACGGAGGAGACGCGCATCGAGGACCTGGCGCGCCTCATTCTCCGAACGGCGGGCTTCGATCCTGATCTCCACCGGGTGCCCGCGCCCGCAGGCTCGGTCGCGCGACGCTGCCCCGACATCGCGCGCCTGCGGGCACTGACGGGATTCGTGCCCAAGGTGGCGCTCGAGGCCGGCGTGGGCGAGACCTTCGCGTGGTATCGCGACTGGTCCCCGCAGCAAGGCCCGCCCCGATGACCCAGTCCCGGCGCGTCATTCCCAACGCGGTTCCGTACCTCGGCGGCAACGAGTGGAAGTACCTCAAGGAATGCCTCGACACCAACTGGGTGTCGTCGGTCGGCGCTTTCGTGGACCGCTTCGAGCGCGACGTCGCCGCCTCCGTGGGCGTGCCCCATGCCATCGCCACGGTCAACGGCACGGCGGCGCTCCACGTGGCGCTCCTGGCCGCGGGGGTCAAGCCAGGAGACGAGGTGCTGGTGCCGGCGCTGACCTTCATGGCGACGGCGAACGCGGTGTCGTACTGCGGGGCTCACCCGGTCTTCCTGGACTCCGAGACTGTCTCCTGGGGGCTCGACCCCGCCAAGACCGCCGACTTCCTGGCTCGGGAATGCGCCGTCAAGGCTGGCCACATGGTCAACCGCGCGACCGGGCGCGTCGTGCGGGCCATGCTGCCCGTCCACCTCTACGGCCATCCATGCGATCTCGACGCGCTCCTCGAGGTTGCCCGCAAGTATCCGCTGGCAGTGGTCGAGGACGCCGCCGAGGCGCTCGGCGCGCGCTACCGGGACCGCGCGGTGGGCTGCGACGGGCTCGTCGGCTGCCTGTCCTTCAACGGCAACAAGATCATCACGACGGGGGGCGGCGGCATGGTACTCACGCGCGACGACGCCGTCGCGCGCCGCGTCCGGTCGCTCACGACCCAGGCGCGCGGGGACGCCCTCGAGTACGTCCACGACGAGGTCGGCTTCAACTACCGGCTGACCAACATCCAGGCCGCCCTCGGCGTGGCGCAGCTCGAGCAGCTCGAGGGCTTCGTCGAGGCCAAGCGCGCCACGGCGGCCCACTACCGGGAGCTCCTGGCGGGTGTGCCGGGCCTCACGGTCTTCAGGGAAGCCGCGTGGGCGCGCTCGACCTACTGGATGACGTCCCTCCTTCTCGAGGTGCGCCGCTGCCCTGACGTGCGCACGCTCCTGCGCCACCTCAACTCGGAGGGCATCGGCGCGCGGCCGCTCTGGAGACCGCTCAATCTCCAGCCGGTCTTCAAGGACGCCCAGGCGTACAAGGTCGACGTCGCCGTGCGACTGTACGACCGCGGCCTCTCGCTGCCCTGCTCGGTGGCGATCACGCCGGAGGAGCGCGACGCGGTGGTCCGGACGCTCCTCGAGAGCCTCGCGCCGTGATCGGCGCCGACACGGGGCGTCTCTCGGGCTGGCCGGAGGCGGTGCGCGCCGACATCGCCGCGTACTACACGCGCTACTATCGCGACACGCTTCGCATCCCGAGCTGGGAGGCTCTGGTCGCGGCGCGACTCGACGAGGAAGCCGGGGAGGCCGCGCATCTGCGCCGTGTCGAAGAGGCTCTGGGCCGACCGGTGTCCGGGCTCGCCGTGCTCAATGTCGGCTGCGGCACGGGCGGCTTCAACGTGGTCGCCCGGCGGGCGGGCGCCCGCGTGTATGGGATCGACGCGGACCTCGACGCCGCCGGTGTCTCCGCCGCCAAGGCGAGACAGGCCGGCGGGAGTGTCCTTGCCGCAGCGGGGGAGCGGCTGCCCTTCCGCGACGGCGTCTTCGATCTCGTCCACTGCTTCTCGACCCTCGAGCACGTGGACGATGGCGCGGCCACGATCGCCGAGATGGTGCGCGTGGCGCGCCCGGGCGGGGCCGTCTACGTGCACACGCCAAGCGCCTGGGCCTGCTACGAGACCCACTACAAGGTCTTCTGGCCGCCGCTCCTCCCGCGTCCGCTGGCCCGCCTCTACCTTCGACTGCGCGGCCGTCCGACGGCCTTCCTCGAGACCCTCCGGCTCCTGACGCCCGGCCGGCTCGACGGTCTCTTCGCTCGAGCCGGCGCCTGTCCGGTCCGGCTTCCGCCGCCGGGCGGCCCGCTCCGTGAGAGCGGCAGCCCTCTCTGGCCGCTCGTGCGCCTGTACTACCGTCTCTTCGGCGTGACCACCTATCTCGAGGTGCTGGCCCGGCGATGAGCGCCGTGCCGCCGGGCGCCATCGCGCTCCGAATGGACGACGTGGGGGCCGCCTCCAAGCGCCACGAGGTCTACGGGCTCACCCGTCTTCGCGTGGCGGGGCTGTCGCTGCCCTTTCCCGGCAATGTGCTCTTCCTCAAGTACCTGCCACCGATCAAGCGGTGGGGACCCTACCGTGAGCTCGCGGCGGCCGAGCTCGAGGCCCTGCTCGAGCGGCTCGCCCGCGCGGGCGCCCGGCTGACTGTCGCGATCACGGCCGGCTGGGTCGAGGACGGCGGCTCGATCACTCCGTATCCCGCGAAGTTCCCAGCGGCAAGCTGCATCGTCCGCCAGGGCGTGGACCGGGGCCTCCTGGAAGTCGCCAACCACGGCTACACGCACTGCGTGCTCGCGAACGACCGCTTTCTCCCCCGGCTCTTCTCGGGCAACCGGGCCGAGCACCGCGAGTTCTACGACTGGCTGCCTGAGCCCGTCCACCGCGAGCACCTCAGGCGGGCCCAGGGCATCCTGCAGGACTTCCTCGGGAGCGCCGTCGAGACTCTCGTGCCGCCCGGCAATGTCCTGTCGCGGAAGACGCTGGCGGCGGCGGCCGAGGTCGGCCTTCGCATCGTCTCCTGTCGGGGCGCGTCCGCCTGGGGCCCCGTCCACGGCCTCACCTTTCTCGACGACGCGCGCGTGATCGCCTTCCACGATCGGGACCTCGTCCTGGGCGGTGTCGCCTGGCTCGACGGCCTGCTCGCCGCGACGCCGCCCGGAGGCTACGTGACCGTGAGGGAGGCGGCGGCATGAACATCTGCCTCGCCAACGAGTACTTCCCGCCGCACGCGCCCGGCGGCGCCGAGTGGAGCACCGAGGCACTGGCCAGAGCGCTGGCGGCCCGCGGCCACCGCGTGACCGTGGTGACGCCGAACTACGGAGCCTCCGCGCTCGAGTCGCGGGACGGCTTTCTCATTCGTCGCTTCCCGTGGCCGGTCAAGCGCCCCGCCGGGAGCACGGTGCTGCCGCCGCGCGTCTTCCAGAACCCGCTGTTCGCGCTCTGGGCCGGATGGCAGCTCGCGCGCGCGGCGCGCGCTTCCGGCACGGACGTGCTCCACGCCCAGAACAAGCACATGCTCCTGCCCGGTGTCCTCGCCCGAAGTCTCACCGGCGTGCCGCTCCTCCTCACGATCCGCGACGGGAGCCTGATCGATGCCGCGCCGATGTGCCTCCACCACGGCGACCGGCGGCCCGCCGACTGCGGCGTGCGCAAGCTCTGGCGCGAATGCGCCGAGGAACACTTCACCCTCTACACGAGGGGCCGGCGGTCACGGCTGCGCTCGAAGGCGGCATTTCTCGCGGGGTGGCTCGACGCGTGCTTCAAGCAACGCTATCTCAAGCGCGTCGATGCCCTGGTGGGCGTCAGCGAAGGCATCCTCGGCATCTACCGCCGCTCCGGCCTGCTGGACGGCGTCGCCCGGATCGAGGTCATTCCCACCATTCCTCCGGGGATGGAATCCGCCTCCCCGGCCGAGGCGGCCGCGGCGCGGGAGACCCACCGGCTCGGTGGGCGCCGAGTCGTCCTGTATGTCGGCAAGTTTTCGCCCGGCAAGGGCACGGCGGATCTCGTCGCCGCGGCCGCGCCCGTCGCCGCGGCGCATGGCGACACGGTGTTTCTCTTCGTCGGTGACGGCCCCATGGCTTTTCCCGATGCGCCGTGGCTGCGGAGGCTGGGCCCCTTGCCGAACGCTCAGGTCCTGGCGCTGTACGCCGCGGCCGACCTGGTGGTCGTGCCCTCGGTCATCCCGGATTCGCTGAGCCGCGTCATCCTGGAAGCCATGACCGCGGGCCGGCCCGTCATCGGCACGCGCGTCGGCGGCACCCCCGAGCTCGTCGTCGACGGCGAGACGGGACTCCTCGTCGAGCGCGGGGATCGCGAGGGGCTCGCGCGCGCGATCCTGACACTCCTGGACGACGAGCCCCGTCGCAGACGCATGGGCGAGCAGGCGCGGCGTCGCATCGAGCGCCGCTTCTCGGCGGACGAGACGGTGGACCGGCTGCTCGCGCTGTACGAGGATGTCCTCGCCGGGCGCCGCCGTCCCCGTCCAGCGCCGGTCACGAGGTAGGTCGCGATGCGCATCTGCTCGCCCCACTGCGGCGTCAATCCCGAGACGACCTCGGGCGGCGAAACCTACGAGCGCGAGCTCCTGGTCAGGCTCGGGCGAGCCGGGATCCGGCTCGAGATCATCCTGGCCCGCGGCAAGCCGCACCCCGAGGGCGTGCCCAACTGGACCGTCCACCGCTTCCCCATCGGCCGGGGACTGCGGTGGTACGTGGCTCCTTTCATCGTGCCGGCGGCGGTCAAGCGCGTCCACGATCAGACCCGGTTCGATCTCCTGCGCGTGCACTCGCTCCGCTATATCGGGCCGGGCGCCCTCTGGGCCCGCCGCCGCTACGGCTTCGACGTGCCGGTGGTCTCCCACCACCACCACCTGGATCCGAGCCCGCTGAACAGGATCATCGAGCGGCGCGTCGTGGACGCGTCGGATCGCGTCGTGGTCGGCAGCGAGTTCGGCAAGCGGCAGCTCGCCTCGGAGCTCGGGGTGCGCACGGATCACGTCTCGGTCGTCCACTATGGCGTCGACCCCGCGTTCGTCCCGCGCCCAGCGTCGCGCGGTTTCCTGGACCGCTACGGGCTGCGCGGGCATCCCGTCGTGCTGTTCTTCGGAGGTCTCAAGCCGCGGAAGAACCTCTTCCTGCTGCTCGACGTGTGGGCGCCCGTCGCCGCGCGGCGGCCGGAGGCACGGCTCGTGATCGCGGGCGATGGACCCCTCAGGTCCCGGCTCGAGCGCCACGCCGCGCGCCTCGGGCTCCAGAGCCGCGTGGTGTTCACCGGCTACGTGCCCGAGGCGGAGAAGGCCGCGCACTTCAATCTCGCCGACGTCTTCCTGTTCCCGTCGGCCATGGAGGGCTTTGGCTTCACCGTCGCCGAGGCGATGTCCTCCGGCGTGCCGGTCGTGGCCTCGGACCGCGGCTCGATCCCCGAGCTCGTGACCGACGGCGAGAGCGGGTTCGTCTGCGATCCGGCCACGCCCGACCGCTTCGTCGAGCGCCTCGCGCTGCTCCTGGGAGACTCCGCGCTCCGGGACAAGTTCGGCGCCGCGGGACGCGAGCGCACGGATCGCCTGTTCCGCTGGGAGGCATGCGTGGACGGGACGCGCCGGGTATACGAGGAGGCCCTGGAGGACTGGCGGCGCCGCCGCCCGGGAGCCGCGTTCCGATGACCGAGGTCGGGCTTCTCCCCGCGCTTGGAAGCGGGATGCGCACGCTCGGCGAGACGGGGCAGCAGTCGCGGCTGGTCGACGGCTATCTGAGGCCGTATGCCGCGGCCTTCGACAGGGTCCGCTACTTCAGCTACCTGCCTGAATCGCTCGCCGAGTTCACCGACGACCCCGCGCTGCTCGACCGCGTCCGCGTTCTCTCCCCACGCCGCGCGATGGCCCGCGGCCGGCGCGCGATCGGCATGCCCTGGGCGCACGCGGCCGACTTCAGGCGCTGCGGAGCGCTCCGTGTGTTCCAGATCACAGGCGTCGTGCCCGCGCTCATCGTCAGGGCGCGCTTCGGCGTTCCCTACGTGGCGACGTACGGCTTCTGGTACGGCCAGCTCTCTCGGCGCGGGCCCAAGCGGCTCCTCAAGGCAGTGGTCGAGCGCGTGGGCCTCCGCTACGCGGCCGCGGTCATCGCCACGACGGCGGACCTGCAGGCGCGGGCGGCTCTGACCGCCCGCCGCGTGGAGCTGATCCCCAACGGCGTGGACGTCGACGCATTTCGACCGCCGGACGTCGAGCGGCCGCGGAGCCGCCGCATCCTCTACGTCGGCAGGCTGTCACCGGAAAAGAACCTCGGGGCCGTGATCCAGGCCACGATCTCGGCCGGCGCCGGCTCCACGCTCCGGCTCGTGGGCAGCGGGCCGCTCCGCGCCGATCTCGAGGCGCAGGCCAGGACGCAGGCAGTGCCGGTGGAGTTTCTGGGCGTGGTCGAGCAGGCCGAGCTGCCGGCGGTCTATGCGTCATCGGACGTGTTCGTGCTCGCCTCGTTCACCGAAGGGCATCCGAAGGTCCTCCTCGAGGCCATGGCCTGCGAACTGCCGTGCGTCGCATCGGATTGCGTCGGGAATCGATCACTCGTCACCGACGGCGAGACGGGCCTGCTCTTCGACCCGCATCGGCCCGACGATCTGGCGGCATGCCTGCGGCGGGTGCTCGACGATCCCGCACTCGCCGCGCGGCTCGGCAAGGCCGGACGGGCTCTCGTCGCGGAGCGCTACGACCTCTCCGCGCTCGTCGCGCGCGAGATCGCCCTCGTGCGGTCCGTGGCGCGGCGCTGAGGGTCCTGGCGTGCCGCTCGCCTACTATTCTCGCGCCGCCACCGCCGAGTTCTGGTCCGAGCACTGGGGCGGGCATTCGGTCGACGAGCTGCTCCACGTGGCGCGGGTGTCGCCGCTGACGACGATGATCGAGCGCCATCTGCCGCGAGCCGGCCGCGTGCTCGAGGCGGGCTGCGGGCTCGGCCAGTACGTGCTGCTCTTGCGGGAGAGAGGCTACAGCGCCGTCGGAGCCGACTGGAGCGCCGAGGCCGTCGCCCAGGGACACCGCGCCGGCGCGCCGCTTGCCGTCATGGATCTCCGCCGCCTGGCCGTGCGCGGCGGCGCGGTGTCGGCCTGTCTGTCGCTCGGGGTGGTGGAGCACGATCCGCACGGGCCCGACCTCATCATCGCCGAGGCGGCCCGGGTGCTGGCGCCCGGCGGCACCCTGCTCCTGTCCGTGCCCTACTGGAACGGCGCCCGGCGGCTCGCCGCTCCGGTCCTGCTCTGGCGCGGTCGTGGTCTACGCGCCGCGGGCGGCGAGTTCTATCAGTTCGCCTTCACCCGGCGAGAGATCAGGAGCTTTCTCGAGCGGCACGGCTTCGTCGTGCGTGGCTTTCACCCCTACGATCCGGCCCGCATCTTGCGCAAGGCGTTCCAGAATCTCGCGGGGCGACGGCGGAGCCTAGCCGGCGGCCGGGCGGGAGAGCTCCCGGCGCCCGTCGCCGGAGGATGGCGAGGGGCCGCCCGGCGGCTCCTGTACACGGAGCCGGCGCTTCGCTCGCTCGGCCACATGATCCTTGCCGTCGCTTCAAAGGCCGACCATTCTTGACTTATCGGCGGCTCCCTGCGTCTAATCGATCGGAGCGGTCGCACGCCATGATCACCCTCATCAATCCCCCCGGCATCAAGACCTTTTCGGGTCTCCAGATGCACACGCCCAACCCTCCGCTGGGCCTGGCGTATATCGCGGCGGCGCTCAAGGAAGCGGGGCTGCCGTACCGGGTGATCGACGGCACGGGAGAGGCGCTGGACGTGGTGCGGCCGTACCCGGACCGCAGCGATTTCATGGTGCAGGGGCTGTCCTTCGACGAGATCGTTGCCCGCATCGAGCCCGACACGACGGTCATCGGCATCGGCTGCATGTTCTCCACCCTCTGGCCGCTCACCAACAAGCTCGCATGGGCGGTGCGCGGCAAGTTTCGGGATGCCTGGATGGTCCTGGGCGGGGAGCACGGCACAGCGGTGCCCGAGCACGTCCTCAAGACGAGCCCGTTCGACGCCGTCGTGCTGGGGGAGGGCGAGGACACCACGGTCGAGCTCCTCCGCGCGCGCCGCGACGGGCGCCCGCTCGAGTCGGTGCAGGGGATCGCCTTCACGCGGGACGGCCAGGTCATCCGCACCGGGCTGTCCCCGCGCCAGAAGGACGTCGACCGGATCCCGGTGCCGGACTGGGACTCCTTCCCGATCGAGGAGTACATCGCGCGCCACCAGATCAACGGCGCCAACATGGGGCGCTCGATGCCGCTCCTGGCGACGCGTGGCTGCCCGTTCCAGTGCACGTTCTGCTCCAACCCTGGCATGTGGACCCAGCGGTGGATCCCGCGCAGCCCCAGGCTGGTCGCCGACGAGATCGAGCTGTACATGAGGAAATACGGGGCCCGCAACTTCGACTTCCAGGACCTGACGGCCATCGTCAAGCGGCAGTGGATCGTGGACTTCTGCCGGGAGCTCATCGACCGCCGCCTCGACATCACGTGGCAGATGCCGAGCGGCACGCGCGCCGACGTCTTCGACGCCGAGGTCGCCGACCTGCTATACCGCTCGGGCTGCCGGGCGCTGGCCTTCGCGCCCGAGAGCGGCTCGCCGGCCATCCTCAAGGTCATCAAGAAGCAGGTCGACCTTCCCCGCATGCTCGAGTCCATGAAGATGGCGGTCCAGCGCGGGCTCAAGCTCTCGTGCTTCATCGTCATCGGCTTCCCGGACGACACACAGGCGACGCTCCGCCAGACGACCCGTCTCATCCGGCGGATGGCCTGGCTCGGCGTCTATGACGTGGCCGTCTCCAAGTTCGTGCCGTATCCCGGCTCCGAGCTCTTCACCCGGCTGCAGCGGGACGGCAGGATCGAGCTCGATGACGACTTCTTCGTCTCGCCGATGGACTTCTACACGCAGAAGGCGCCGTCCTACGCCAACGCGATCACGACGCGGCGCCTGTACTGGACCATGATCTGGATGTTCTGGAACTTCTACGTGCTGTCCTTCCTCTTTCGGCCGCTCCGCGTCGTCCGCACGCTCGTGAAGGCCGTCATCACGGGCTCGGAAGACACGCGCTACGCCAAGTGGCTCGTGGACCGCCTGTACACCCGCCGCCGCTGGCGGAAGCTGGCCGGCGAGACCCCCGCCAACCGCTGAGCACCTTCCGGAGCATTCCGGAGTGGGCCTGGGTCGTCGTGGGCTCGCTCCTCCTGTCAGGCGCTCTGGTCGCCCTCGATACCTCCGACGAGTTCCGGTCCGATCAGCAGGCCTACAACCTTCTCGTCGAGCGCAAGCTCGACCCTTCGCTCCTCGCGCGCGACCCGATCTTCGGCCGCGAGCCGGACCTCTTTCACGTGCCCTGGTTTCTCGACCTGCAGGCGTGGCTCGCCCGCCGTGCAGGCGGCGACCCCGAGCGCGCACTCGCCTGGCTGGCCTGGCTCATGGGCGCGCTCTATCTCGCCGGCCACTACGCGCTGTTCCGCGCGGTCTCCGGCCGACCGCTGCCCGCGGCGCTGGCGGCCATCGGGGCGCTGGCCGTGCGCAACTCGCTCGGTGGCGAGTTCTGGGGCTTCGACGGGCTGCGCTCGGCCGCGACCCGCACGATCATGGCCGGCCTCACGCCGCTCTTGCTGCTACTCTTCCTCCGCTGGCGCGAGCGGGGCCGGTTCCCGGCCTTCTTCCTCCTTCCGGGGATGCTCTTCAACGTCCACCCTGTGTCCGCGTATCAGTTGGCGCAGGCGACCGGGCTCGCGCACGTGTGGCTGGCGCCGCGACGGCTCCGCGCCGCCGGGCAGGTCGCCATAGGCGCGGGGCTCTTCGTGCTCGGCGCGCTGCCGTACGTCGCGCGGTTCTTTCCGCTTCGCGACAACGTGAGCGAGGCTGCCGACCTGGCGCTGGCGCGCGCGGCGCTCGACTACCGGTTTCCGTATCTGCTGTACCCGATCGCGCTGCCGGCGCTGCTCTCCGTCGCGTTCCACGCCTC
>WNGF01000279.1_pt1 | contig 71426 bp, 67 predicted proteins | sample 5400641 | NCBI WGS metagenome assembly WNGF01 (sample SAMN13153371, study PRJNA577476) | soil metagenome | isolation source: 80 cm soil or saprolite under grassland replicate 2 | place: USA:California | collected 2016-06-15
TGCGAAGAGGACGAGTCGCTTCATCGCGGCGGGGCAGTGCCGCCGCGCAGCCGGTAACGATCGTTCGCAAGCCGGAATGCAGCGCCGCTGCGCGCCTGATGTCCTTGCGAAGCTCGGCCTCCGAACCGCTGGTGACAGTGCAGCTGTTGAAGATTGCCACGTCGGCGTTGTCTACGGACGCGACCTCGACTCCGCCTGCGGACTTGAGGAGCTCACGAATGGTCTCGCTGTCGTACTGGTTTGCGCGACAGCCGTAGGTGCGGATCGCGAATCTCACCCGCCGGTACCGCTGCCGTCTCCGCTCACGGATCGTCCCGCCTTAGCCGTCGGCGCCGCTATAACCTCAGGCGCGCTCAGCGGCAGTTGGACGTAGAACGAGCTTCCCTCAGATTCTCGGCTCTTCACCCAGATCATTCCACCGTGCAGGTCAACCACGAGCTTGCAGAAGGTGAGACCGAGGCCGGAGCTCCGCACGCGCGGAGCGGTCTGGCCACCAACCTGACCGAACTTCCGGAAGATCAGCTCGTGATACTCTGGAGGAATTCCCGGCCCTGTATCGGCGACAGTGAATAAAATCGCCTCGCCTGTGCGCCGCGCGCTGAGAGTCAGCTCAATTGGGCTGCCCGAATGACTCACCGCATTCTGAATCAGATTTGACAGCACTCGCTTGATCAGCGGCTTATCAGCCTCGAACACCGGAGCGTCGTCGTCGACTCGCACGGCTGCGTTTGTGCGCTCCTGCTGGAAGCGGTAAGCCCACTCGTGCATCAGCTCCGCGAGGAGCGCGCCCGGGGCGATCTGAGAATACGAGAGAGTTACCGCTGCTTCCTCGATACGAGCGACCTCGAGGATGTCCTCGATCAACGCCAACAGATCCTCCGCCTTCTCCTCGGCGTCTCCGACTGCTCGCTTCTGCGACTCGCTCAGCTTTCCGAAGTCCCCGTCGCTAAGCATCTCCAGGGTAGCTAGCACCGACGTGAGCGGGCTCTTCAGGTCGTGTACGATCATCTTCATCAGGTCATCACGAACCTTCTCGAGCTCGCGAAGCTGGCGATAGCTCGTCTCGAGAGCGTCCGTCGCGGCTTTCAGCTTGAGCAGGCTCCTGACTCTCGCGCCGAGGACGAGACGATTGTGCGGCTTCGTGAGGAAATCGTCGCCGCCCGCTTCGATTCCCTTCACGCGGTCGCCGGTGTCGTTGAGCGCGGTGACGAAGATCACGGGAATGCGCGACGTGCGCGGATCACGCTTGATGCGACGACACACCTCGAAGCCGGTGGAGCGCGTGTCAACGCCGAGATCGCCGGGCGGCATGGATACGTCGAGGATGCAGAGATCCGGCTTGTGCTCGAAACACGCCGCGATCGCCGACGGCCCGTCATAGGCGGCGACCGTCCGATATCCCAGTGTCGCCAGCTGATCGAACAACAGCTCCACGTTGGCCGGCACGTCGTCGGCCACGAGGATGAGCGGGCCCGATTCCTGGCCGGCCCCCGACATCTCTCTAGGGTCGGACCCTCAGCCCGAAGCTGAGCGTCAAGCCCCGCTCTCGCACTCCGTCGAGCGCACCACCGGACGGAGTCCTGCGAGTGGAACGCTGCACCGCAAAATCAACTGCGGCGCGGTTTCGCGTGAACTGGGCGCCGATCCCGGCGGCGAACGACAGCTCTCTCACCTCTTCGCCTGCGGCCAGAAAGGGCAACGTACGATACCGGCCGCCGATGCGCAGCACTACGACCCGCTCCGCGATACGCGGGCCGAGCGCCTCGACACCGACACCGGTGTCCCATGCGTCAACGGCCCGAGCAGCATCGGTTCCGAGACCGTTCATCGAAGACCACAGGTCGCGCGCCACCTGCCCCGAGATGCTCGCCCCGGAGATACCCTCGAAGGAGAGTCCAGCCGCCAAGCGATCGGGAATACGGGCGGTGCTGACGAGAGTGTCGCCGGACCGGGCATGGATGTCGCCGCCCTTGCGTCCGGACGCAGCAAGCACAAGCGACTTGTGCGGGCGCAGGACCATCCCGCCTGAAACTGCAAACCCGTCATAGCCGAGTGTCGAACGCTGAGCGATCGCCGAGAAATGCGTCGTATCGGGAAAGGACTGAATGAAATCAACACGGTTCTGTCCGGTCATCGCATGACCACCCACCCCAACCTGGAACCAGCTCTTCGGAGCCCATCCGGCGGCGACGCGGAGATCGTTGATGGCGCCTGTACTTCGAGCAGTTTCGGTTAGCGTTACCGTCTCGCCAGCTATCGTTTCGTCCCGCGTTGTGCGGGTGAACCAGGTGCGATCGAGGAAGGTCGAGACCGACAACCCCAGGCTCGCGCGCGATCCGACCGGAAGCACCGCGACAGCGACCGGAAAGCGCGACAGTTTGGCGCGCTGCGAGTCACCGTCCTTTGAAGAGATGGTTCGGAATTCCGGCTCGTATTGCAGAAAAAGGGCGGGGTTCGCCGATGCCGAAATCGCTGCCGGGTTCACCGGACTCTGCGGATCGAACTGAGATATTCCCCCTCCGGTCGCGAGAGCGCGGGTGCTGAATTGTCCGGGAGGATAGCCGAACCCTTGCGCGCCGAGGGTGCCCTGAGCGAGAAGCTGCGACGCAACCAGCGAGAGCATCGCGGCTGCACATGCGGCGAGAATGATCGTCCGCATTACGGCAGCCCTCGTGACCTGCGTGTGGAATAACTGATCCGGAGCCGCGGACGAAGCGCTGGTTCTGCCTCGACGGAGAAAAAGCGAGCTTCTAGAGGCGATTGCCCTTCCCGTATGGTCAGCAACACTATCGCCCGGGGGGCAGTTGAGTCAGCGTGCGCGCGCCAAACCGCGACGATGGAAGCAATGTCGAGTGTCTTCACCCCCGAATCACCAGGAACGACGCGCAGGGTATCGCCCGCTACCGCCTGTACGATCTGTGCAGCGCGCGCGACGTCGGTCACGGCGCCTCCGGCAACCGATATGAAGGGAAGAATGGACATCGTGTCCCGCGGATCTACCGACTGATTCGGGCGTTGCGTGAGAAGAAGCGTGGCACGAACGATATCCGCAGATTCAGCGATCGCTCGCGGGATGTTGAAGCGCATGTACACTCGCTGGGCTGGCAACCCGCCGACATTCAACGCCGCCCGCGAGCCGTTGGGCGGCGCAGCCGCCAGAACCGTGTAATCGCTGAGACTCAACGCGATGGCGGGTTCGCCTGTGGGCGTAGTTGAATAAGGCGTCAGCACGATCGGCTTGATCAACGTGTCAGTCGAGATGCGGTAGCGGAGCTGCGTAATTCCCCCACCTTCGCGGGCGATGATACGGAACTGCACTGGATTGTCGCTGCGCACCTTGAGACCGATGCGCAACCGCCGCCCCGTACGATCGAGTATCGCTGCGGCTGGCAGATTGTAAATGAGAGTGTCCTTGATCGCCGATGCCGCGTACGTGTTGGAAGCGATCAGGCGGTCCGGTCGAAACAGCGAGGCGACCACACCGATGAGACTGTCCGCCGCGGTGGTATCCGCGTCGAAGGCGTCGATGGTGACACTTCCGGCGAGCTTCGCGCCGACCGTGTCGATGCGGAGCTGCAGCGTCACGCTGTCGGCCCGGGTGACGGGCTGGGTCGTTGTGTCGCTACTGGTTGGCTGAAAGCGAGCGGGGATCGAGTCGAACCTGATCACGGCACGTGAGTCGAGCGTATCACCGCGCGCGGCGATGAGAAGCGCCGACTCAGTTCCCTGGCCCGCCAGCGCCGAGACAGTAGTGTCGAAGGTGATGGGATCGAGGACCGCAGTCTCGATCGTCCCGCCCTGATCGACGCAGAGCAGCGGACAACCCGCCGACGATTCGAGATCCTCAGTGCACGCAACCGCTGCCGCCAGCATCGTGATGAGGCCGGCGACCAAAAGCCGGGGCTTTCCTGGTCCCACTAAATCCTTCCACGCAAATGGTTCAGCGCGAACGCCTCGGGAAGCAGCTCGCTCAGCTTCCACGACGCCTCCTTACCGTTACGCGCATAGCTGGTGACGAGGAGATCCGGAGCGAACTCGCTCATTGTCTGGCGGCACGAGCCGCAAGGCGGTGACGGCTCATCAGACTCACTTGCAATCGCAATCTCCTCAAAGGATGTAAGTCCCTGCGCCACAGCTGCAGCCACTGCTACACGCTCGGCACAGAGGGCCTCACCGTAGGCGGCATTTTCGACATTGCATCCGGCAACGATCTCGCCGGAAGACGCAAGCACCGCCGCGCCGACACGAAACCGCGAATACGGCGCGTAGGCGTTCTCCATAGCCGCGAAAGCCGCGTCGCGGAGCTCCGCTCGGCTATCCGCCGTCATCGCGAGGTAAGCGTGCCGAGAAAGGACTCGCCCGCCCCGCGGAATGAGACACCGAGCCACTCGCCGACGGTTGCGCCGAGGTCCGAAAAAGTGCGACGTGTCCCCAGATCTACCGCCGATACGCCTAGCCCAGTGGCGAGAAGGGGCACGCATTCGCGCGCGTGATCGGTAGAAGGCGTTGTTGGGTCGTTGCCGTGGTCGGCAGTGATGAAAAGCAGATCGTCCTCGGTCAGCTCGGCCGTGATGGCGGGCAGTGCGCGATCGAACTCCCGCAGCGCATCGTAAAACCCCGTAGCGTCGTTGCGGTGCCCGTACAGTTGGTCGAAATCTACAAGGTTGGCGAAAAGCAGCCCACTACTGTGCCCCGCCAGCCACGCGTGGATTGCATCTATTCCCTCGCTGTTCGAGGCGGTGTGACGTGATTTAATGGCGCGTCCAGCAAACAGATCGTCAACCTTTCCTACGCCGGCGCGAGGTATGTCCGCCATAGCAAGAGCGTCGAGGAGTGTCTCGCCCGGCGGCTCGATTGAATAATCGCGCCTGTTAGCCGTACGCGTGAATCTGCCGGGCTCTCCAGCGAATGGACGCGCGATCACACGCGACACGTCGTGTGGCGCGAGGAGCATCCTCCTCGCTGTCTCGCACGCAGCGTAAAGCTCGTCGAGTGGTACCACTCGCTCGTGTGCGGCAATCTGGAATACGGAATCTGCGGAAGTGTAGACGATCCAGCTCCCACTCTTCATATGCTCGGCACCGTACTCGTCGATCACCGCTGTTCCGCTCGCCACCACGTTGCCGATCACACCTCTGCCGGTGCGCGCACTGAATTCGGAAAGGAGCTTGTCGGGAAATCCGTTCGGATAGGTCGGAAAAGCCCGATCGATATGTACGCCAGCGATCTCCCAGTGACCCGCGGTGCTGTCTTTTCCGGCAGATGCCGGCTGCATCACGCCCCACGCCCCTCGAGGACTCGTCGCTCGCGCGATGCCGGCGATCGGTTTGATGTTGCCGAGTCCGAGCTCGCCAAGTCGCGGAAGATCGAAGCCGCCGACGGCTCTGGCGACGTTCCCAAGTGTGTCGCTGCCCGAGTCTCCATAGGCTGCGGCGTCCGGCGCTTCTCCAATGCCGACCCCATCGAGAACGATTATCGCCGCGCGCTTCACTCGGCTGCCTCCAGGTAATGGCGCGACAGTCGGCCGCGTAGTCCCGTCAGCAGCTCATATGGAGAGATCTGCGCCGTGTCCGCCACAGTTTCGACATCGAGCAGGGCGCCATCTTCCGATCTCCCTATTACGGTGGCGACATCACCGATGTCGCAGGAAATCTCAGTCACGTCGAGCATGATCATGTCCATCGTCACGCGGCCGACGAAAGGAACGCTACGACCGCGGACGATTGCGTGACCCGCTCCGCTCAATGAACGAGGAATACCGTCGGCGTAGCCGATTGGAATAGTGGCAATGCGGCGCCGCGAAGGAGCTACATAGATCGCATCATAGCTCACCGTGTCACCGGCCTCGATCCACCGCAGCTCGACGATCCTGCTTCTGACGTGAACCACGGGCTCAGGCTGTATCGCGGCGCTTGTGCCGCTGCCGACTCCAAAAAGAAAGACTCCAGGTCGAACCGCGTCCCACTCACTCTTTCCGCGGCGGACGATCGCCGCGCTGGCATCGGTGTGAACTATTGGCGGTCGCGCCGGCAGCGCCTGAAGAGCCACCCGAAACCGTGCCTCCTGCTCTTCCAGGGTGCCATCGTCGAGCTCCGCGGAGTGAAAGTGTGTGAACACGCCCTCGGGCGGAAAGCGCGTGACCGCGTCCGTCACATCAGCAATCTCGCGCCAGGGAAGTCCCGCCCGGGACATTCCGGTGTCAACCGAGAGATGATACGGCGCGTTGAACGTCGCCCAGTCGAGTATTTCCCGCTCGTAGCCAAGCGTCGGAGTGAGCTGCGAGTGGTGCGCTTCGGCGAGCTCCTCGCGTAAGAGCGGCGTGAAGACAATGATGCTGCGATCCAACCCGGCGGCCCGCAGCGTCGTCCCTTCCTCTATCGTCGCAACTCCGTACGCAAGCACGTTTTCGGTCTCGAGAGCACGCCATACCATTTCGGCGCCAAGGCCGTACGCATCGGCCTTGATCATGGGTATTAGTGGTACGCCGGACCGGGCGGATAACGCGCTGGCATTGCGGCACAGTGCGCCGAGATCGACCTCCATCCATGCACGCTGTTCGCTCGACGCCATTGTCTCGGTTCGACCAGAGTCCCTAGTATTCCGCACGGGGCGCAATTTAGCGATCAGGAGCGGCATGGACGACAAAACAGCACTCGGAGACGCACTCGCGATGATGCGCGATTTGCGTAAGCGTTGCGACTGGGATGCAATACAGACGCACGACTCGTTGCGACCATATCTCATCGAGGAATCCCACGAGCTCGAGGAGGCAATTCGAAACGGGGATTCTGAAAGAATGCGGGAGGAGCTGGGTGACGTGCTGCTTCAGGTGCTCTTTCATTCGGTGATTGCCGAAGAGCGGGGAGAATTCGGAATCTCGGACGTTGCCAAGGCGCTCGTCACGAAGATGCGCGCGCGTCACCCTCACCTTTACGGCGACGGCGATCGAGAGCCGTGGGAGCGAATGAAATCGCGAAAGCGCGAATCACTCGCCGACGGGTTGCCCCCCGGATTGCCCGCGCTGCATCGCGCCCATCGTCTTCAGGATCGTGCTGCCGGCGTTGGCTTCGACTGGCCGGATGTAAGCGGGCCGGCGGCGAAAGTTGAAGAGGAGCTAGCCGAGTTTCGCGAACATCTGGCTGCTCATCCCCCGCGTAGCGGTGCTGAGGCGAATCCCGAAATCGAAGCGGAGCTGGGCGATCTTCTATTCGCATGCGTCAATCTCTGCCGCAAGGCGGGAGTGCACGCTTCGGTCGCTCTCGACCGCGCGAACGCCAAGTTCGAGCGCCGCTTCCGCGAGATAGAGCGGATGTGCAGAGAGCTCGGCACTAGTCCCGCGGAGCTTGGGCTGGAGCGCCTCGACGCGATGTGGGACGAGGCGAAACGCGCCGAGTAGCGGCTACGGCCGGAGGCGGTTCATCATGCGCGGGAATGCGATGGCCTCTCGCAGATGTGGAAGACCGCAAATCCAGGCAACGGTTCGCTCGAGGCCCAGACCGAACCCGGAGTGCACGAATGTCCCGTACCGGCGAAGATCCAGGTACCAGCCGTAAGCGTCGAGCGGGAGGTTTTCTTCCTCGATTCTGCGCAGAAGCTTGTCGTAGTCGTCTTCGCGCTGCGAGCCGCCGATGATCTCTCCGTACCCCTCAGGCGCGAGGCAATCGTTGCATAGCACCGTCCTCGGGTCTGCGGGGTTCTCCTTCATATAGAAGGCCTTCGCCGCCCTTGGGTAATTGAAGACGAAGACGGGACGATCACGCCCCTCTACGAGTACGGTCTCGTCTTCTGCCCCGAGGTCGTTGCCCCACTGGATCGAGCTGCCCTTCCCCTGAAGGATGGTTACCGCCTCCGAATAGTCGATTCGCGGAAAGGGCGGTGTGACGGTTTCGAGCCGCGATACATCACGCTCGAGGACGTCCAGCTCGGTTCGACGACGCTCGACAGTGCGCCCGACCACATACGACACGAACTCTTCCTGAAGGCGCATGTTGTCGTTCGAGTCATTGAAGGCGACTTCGGGCTCGACCATCCAGAACTCCGTCAGGTGCCGGCGCGTTTTCGATTTCTCGGCTCGGAACGTGGGACCGAAGCAATAGATCCGGCCCAGGGCGGCGGCCGCCGCCTCGCCGTAGAGCTGACCGGTCTGCGCCAGATAGGCCTGCCCTTCGTCAAAGTAGTCGGTCGCGAAGAGCCCACTTCGCTCGCCAATGGCGGCGGTGAGAATAGGCGTATCTACGAGGGTGAAGTCGCGGCAGTAGAAAAAGTCGCGGATTGCCTGTTCGACCTCGTGGCGCACCCTGGCGATGGCGCGTTGGCGCTCACTTCTGAGCCAGAGGTGGCGGTGATCGAGGAGGAAATCGATCCCGTGCTCCTTTGGCTGGATGGGGTAATCGGGCGCGGCCTGACCGAAGATGACAAGCTCGCTGACCGCCAGCTCGAAGCCGCCCGGTGCCCGCGCATCCGGGCGTACCTCACCGGTCACCTCGATCGTCGTTTCCTGGGTGAGTGTAGAAAACCGTTCCCACGTTTCCGCGGGAATACTACTTTTCACGAGAACGCACTGCAGCGTGCCACTTCCATCGCGCATCACGGCGAACGCAACTTTCCCCGATGAGCGCAGGTGGGTTATCCAGCCGCGTACGCGGACGACCTCGCCCGCGCGAGCGCTGAGCTCGGCAATTCGTGTGTACGGGGGAGTCATTGGGAAGTCGATCTGAGCGGCGGGTGCGCGGCAAGCTAGACACCACATTTCGGAGTGTCAACCGAGCATGACACTCCGTACGCGGCTCGGTTTGGGGATCGTTTCGATTACGGCGATCCTGCTCATTCCGCTTCTGCTCGCGCTGCGGTCGCTCGAGAGCGTCCACCAGACGACGCGCAGTCTTCGCGACCGCGAATTTGCAGCGTCGCTGTTGCTTGGCCGCGTGCGCGAGCTCTCCGACGATGTGCAGCGAGACGAGGACGCGCTCCTGCTCGTACACGACAGCACCAGCCTTCAGCGTATCCGTCGGCACATCGAAACTCTCGGGTCAACGGCTGACTCACTCAGTCAGTATCGTCTCGTCGCCGACGACGAGATGCGAGGTGTCACCCTGGCGCTGCGCGCAGCGACGACCGCCGAGTACGAGGCGGCGGCAGCAGGCAACAATGAAGCCGCGGACAACGTGTCCGCACAGCGAACGCGTCCGGCACTCGCTGCCCTCGGACGCTCCATCGCGAGGATCGAATCGCGCCTTCGCGAAGAAACCAGAGACAAGACGCAAAAGACCGCCGACGCGACGGTTGATGCACAGCGCACCGCGGCGGGCTCGCTCGCCATCGCGCTCCTGCTCGCAACATTGATCGCGATATGGCTGACGCGGTCGATCAGCCGACCTGTGCACGACCTAGAGCGCGGAATGAAGGCGGTGGCCGACGGAGACTTTACGCAGCGCCTGCCACTGGTGGAGCGCCGGAACGACGAGTTCGGGAGGCTAGCCGGAAGCTATCAGCGAATGACGTCGCAGCTCGCGGAGCTCGACAAGCTCAAGGCGGAGTTCGTGTCGGTGGCGTCGCACGAGCTCAAAACACCGATCAACGTCATCGTCGGATACCTCGAGCTCCTCCAGGAGAACATTTATGGAGAGCTGAACCCGAAGCAGCGAGAAATCTGCGTGACGCTCGGGAAGCAGGCACAGACCCTGACGCGACTGGTGAAGCGGCTACTCGACATCAGCCGATTCGAGGCGGGCGGCGGCAAGCTCGAGCGGCGACAGATCGATCTCGACCGGTTCCTTCATTCGTTCGAGTCTTCATTCCAGGTGCTGGCTCTACAGCGGGAGATAGGCTTCAAGGTCGTCCGCGGCGAGGACCTTCCGTCGCACGTTCTGTGGGATGAGGATCGCATCAACGAGGTCCTCGGGAATCTCCTGTCGAACGCATTCAAGTTCACCGACCGCGGCGGCACCGTTGAGCTTGATGTCGAAGGCACCGATGGGGAGGTAACCATCACTGTGAGGGACACGGGCGCCGGAATCCCGCCGGAGCAGCTGCCGCACATCTTCGAGAAGTTCTATCAGGCGAGCAATCAATCGCAGGCGGCTGCGAGGGGCACAGGCCTGGGTCTCGCGATCGCGAGAGAGATAGTCGAAGCCCACGGCGGATCGATATCCGTGGAAAGCTCAGTTGGCGTCGGCACGACTTTTTCAATTACTCTTCCCGTACGCGCGGTTGTGACCCGGAGGACACCCTTCCGGCGCACGCCCCTCCCGGGAGAAGCCGCTTGACCAAAATCGCAGCCGTCCTGGCTCTGGCCGGTAGTCTGGCGTGCGCCAGCCACCAACGGGCAACATCATTGACCACTCCGGCGGCGAGCTTCGCCGATGCGCTGGCTCGCGCCCAGGCCCGCGTGGATTCGGGCGATTACAAAGGAGCCGACAAGATCCTCTCCGACTACGCCCTTGTAAACAAGGGCAAGGACGAAGCGCGTGAGGCGGCTTTCTGGCGGGCGCTCTATCTGGTGGATCCCGCTAACAAGACAGCCTCAATCGCCCAGGGCATAAGGGCGCTCGACATCTACCTTGCGCAGGAAGGGCAGCTCTGGTATCGGTCCCAGGCCGAGGTGCTGAGACGCACGGCGTCGACGATCGAATCGCAGCGGCTCGCTCAAGTCCCGCGTCAGGTAATCGGGCGTGATACCGTGTTCGTCACGCGGGAAGAGGAGATAACAGCGCTGCGCGATCAGCTCGCGAAGGCCAACGCCGAGCTGGAGAGAATCAAGAAGAGGCTGGCGAACCCGGGCCGCTAAGCGCCGAAGAGCTGCCGGCTCTCACCCGACCCGGAACAGCTCGAGAGCCCGCGAGTAGCGCTCTCCCAGAACTCGCTTGATTCCGGCATTCTGCCGCGATGTAAGCTCCGGGTCGGCGGCCAGCAGCGTCTCCGCGGCCGCCCGCGCGCGGATGTTCATCTCTTCATCACGGACGGGGTCGGCCACTCGGAATGTCGCAACCCCGCTTTGCTCCTCACCAAAGAGGTTGCCCATCCCGCGGATTCTGAGATCGGCGCGAGCGATCTCGAATCCATCTTCGGTGGACGCGAAAATTCGAAGTCGCTCCGCCGACTCCTGTCCGAAGTTACCGAGAAGGACGCAGTACGCAGCAGCGGCTCCCCGACCGACGCGACCGCGAAGCTGATGCAGCTGGGATAGCCCGAAGCGCTCCGGATGCTCGATCAGCATCACCGTCGCGTTGGCGACATCGATTCCCACTTCGATGACCGTTGTCGCGACGAGGATATCGATCTCACCGTCGCGGAACGCACGCATTGTCCGGTCGCGCTCGGCGGCAGGGATGCGGCCGTGGATCAACGCCATTCGCTTCCCGGCAAAGGCGCCGGAGGCGAGCTCGTCGAACATCGTCGTTGCCGCCTTCAGGTCCACCTTTTCTGACTCTTCTATTACGGGATAGACGACGTATGCCTGTCTACCCGCATCCGTTTCCGCACGCACGAAGTCGAGCACTCGGTCGCGGGCACTTTCCGGGCGAATCACCGTCGTTATCGGCTGGCGCCCTGCCGGACGCTCGTAAAGCGTGCTGACGTCGAGGTCGCCGTAGAACGTGAGTGCGAGCGAGCGCGGAATCGGAGTCGCGCTCATCAGCAGGATGTCCGGCGCCTGTCCTTTCGCGGCCATCGCCGCGCGGTGCTCGACCCCGAAGCGGTGCTGTTCATCGATGGCGGCAAAGCCGAGCTTGCCGAAGCGCGTGCCTTCCTGAAAGAGAGCGTGGGTGCCGATCGCGAGGACAGGTGCTTCGCCCGCGAGAATTTTTGCAGCAGCGTTTCGATCGCGCGCGGGCAGGCTTCCTGTCAGCAGCACCGGACGGATGTCGAGCGGCTCCAGCAGTCGTGATATGGTGCGCTGATGTTGCTCGGCGAGAAGCTCGGTTGGGGCGAGAAGCGCTGCCTGATATCCATTCTCCATGGCCAGCAGTGCAGCGAACAAGGCAACGATCGTCTTGCCGCTGCCAACGTCACCCTGCAGCAACCGGTGCATCCGCCTGTCGCCACACATGTCGGCGAAGATCTCGCGTACGGCAGCGTTCTGAGCCCCGGTGAGACGATAGGGCAGATGAGTCTTGAGCGCGGAGGTCAGCTCGCGGCGGTTCGCGAACCGGATGCCGGTCCTCTTCTCGCGAGCGATGGCGTTGGCGCGGCGATGAAGGATGTGAATGAACAGCAGCTCCTCGAAAGCGAGGCGCGCTCGGCCACGCACTGCGTCGGCGATCGACGCCGGGCGATGAACCATCCTCAAGGCATCGGGCAAAGTAGGAAGCGCTGTGTCGCGAATCAGCGGCTCCGGGAGATACTCACGAACCAGAGCGAGCAAGCGATCGAGATGCTGGTCCACTATTCCACGAATCACCTTGAAGGACAGCCCTTCGGTGGCGGGATACACGGACAACACGCGTCCTTCTGACAACGGCTCGGCGTCGGCGCCAAGATTTACGAACTCGCGCGGCTGCAGTTGTCGCCCGTGATAGAACCGAACAGTGCCGGTGAGCAGGAGTGTGTCGTCCTTGGCGATCGATCGGTCGAGAAACGGCTGTCCCGGCCATGAGGCTTCGATGAATCCGCTCTCGTCGCGAACGACGGCTTGAAAGATTCGCAGGCCTTTCCGGGTCGGGATAATTCCCTTGGAGACGACTCTTCCAACGATCGTCGCATCCATTCCCGGCTCGAGGGACGAGATCCGACTGACCGTCGTGGCGTCCTCGTAGCGATGGGGAATGTGGAGCAGCAGGTCGCGAGCAGTCACGATTCCAAGTCGGCGCAGTGCCTCGGCGCGGGCGGGGCCAACGCCCTTGAGATATGTGACGGGCATGTCGAGGCGCAGCTTGTCGGACGTGTTCGCGCGACGCCCGTCCTCGGTCACCCTAGCCCTCCACTAGCTCGCTCGCGAACGCCACGGCGTTGAACGGCTCGAGATCGGCGATTGTCTCACCCGTTCCGATGAATTTGACCGGAACGCCAAGCGCCTCGCGAACGGCAACCACTATCCCGCCTCGCGCCGTGCCGTCGAGCTTCGTCATTACGATTCCCGTTATTGGAACCGAGTCCGCGAACGTTCGCGCCTGGGCGACCGCATTCTGACCGATCGTCGCGTCAAGAACCAGTAATGTCTCGTGCGGAGCACCCGCGACGCGCTTCGCAATCACGCGATGGATCTTGCGCAGCTCCTCCATAAGGTCGGAGCTCGTGTGCAGTCGTCCGGCTGTATCAATAACGACGACGTCGATGCCGCGCGTCAGCGCCGCATCGATCGCGTCGAACGCAACCGCCGCAGGATCGCTTCCGGGTCGAGCGCCGACGAACTCGGCTCCTGCGCGTTCGGCCCACGTCCGGAGCTGATCAATCGCGCCGGCGCGAAACGTATCGGCAGCTCCGACGAGCACTCGTTTCCCCCGAGCTTGCATCAACGCGCAGAGCTTTCCGATGAAGGTGGTTTTGCCTGCGCCGTTCACTCCGATGACGAGCACGACTGTCGGCTTAGCGGATGCGAATTTGAGAGTGTTGTCGTTGGTGTCGGCACCGAGAGCACGCGCTACTCCCTCCTCGAGCGCAGCGCGGAAGTCCGCTTCATTCCGCACTTCACCGCGCACCGCTTGCCGCTCTACGTCCTCGACGAGCCGCATGCTCGTCGCGACGCCGAAATCCGCTTCGATGAGCACCTCTTCCAGCTTCTCCATGGACCCCGCAACCGAACCGCCACGCGCGAGCATCGTGACGTCGGCCATTGCCAGGTCTTTGAGCTTCTGCCAGAGAGAGCGTGTGGGTACGTCCCCCTCGCGACGGAGAATTCGAGGCATGGAGAAGGAACTTAAGGAGGCGGTTGGGCAGGTGGGGAGCGCAACCGAAAGGAAACTGATTCTGCCGGAGACAAACGGATCGCGGAGAAACTGCGTGCGGCGGGCGTTTGGCTGGGCGGCAACTCGCTGCGAGCAGTCTCGAAGCCGATAGCCGTTCGGCCATCAGCCCGCGCCAGGCAGTTTCGTTTTTCTAGTTGCTATCGCTCGGTGTCGCGGGCATCCCGATGATTGACAGCGTATGCGACCGCAGTCGCTGGAAGAGCTCGCGATCCGACGACGCGATCGGTTGGCCACCTTTCATGTTCAGTGCAATGCGCGGGTCGCGCTGCATACCACCGACGAGCACTTCGAAATGAAGATGCGGACCTGTCGCCAGGCCGGTCATGCCGACATAGCCTATCGTCGACCCGATTCCCACTCGTGTGCCGGCTCTGATTCCCTTCGCGAATCCGCGAAGATGGCCATATCTGGTGACGAACCCGTTGCGATGCCGGATGTCGATCGCGTTGCCGTAGCCACCCTTGCGACCGGCAAAGATCACGACTCCGTCGCCGATGGATCTAACTGGAGTTCCCATCGCCGCCGCGTAGTCCGTGCCCTTATGTTGGCGCCAGATTCCGAGAACCGGGTGCCGGCGTCCACCGAAAACACTGGAGATGCGTCGGAATGCAACGGGGGCACGTAGAAACGCAGCCTTGAGTGACTTGCCGCCTGCGTCGAAATACTCGCCTGAATTGGTTGGGCTGTGGAAGAGAATCGCGTCGATTTCGTTTCCGGAAAGTGCGAGGCGTGCTCCGAGAATTCGGTTGATCAGAATCGCGCCGTTCGGCTTCTGAAGTCGCTCGACGAGAATGTGGAATCTGTCGCCCTCCTGCAGATCCCGGCTCATGTCCACCCGATACTCGTAGATGTCAGCCAGGGAGAAAGCGAGCTCTGCGCGCGCCGCACGCGGAAGCTGCGTATCGGCGCTGGTCGCCAGTGAGGTGAACAGATTCGAGTGAATCACACCGCTCACCGCAAGCGTGTCGATCTTCGACGCTGTAGATGCCTCGACGACAACGGGCTCGAACGTGATTGCAGCGTGATGCGTGATCGTCGGGCGCATGAAGCGCCGAGGTACGGACCCCGCCGTCTCAGCCAACGCAGCCGGAGCTGAGGCGAGCGCCGTGATCGGCGCGGTGGCGCCGTCGGCAATACCCCTAAGAACAGAAGCCCCCGAAGCGGGGGCGAGTGGTGGGGTCATGCGCATCGCAAGTAACACGATTGCTCCTACGACCGTATAGGTGAGGAGCCTTGCCTGGCGGACCGTCAATCCATCTGCCTCCGAATGAAAGTCGGAATCTCCATGTCGCTGAGATCCTGACCTTCCCCATCCTTATCCAAGGACGCGGGAGCATTGAGCGGGGTCACTTTGCGGGGGATGTCGCTTGCAGCCACTCCACGCGGGTGCGTCATCGGGCGCACCGGAAGCTGGATTACGGGTGTGCCGCGAGCGGGGGTCCGTGAAGCGGAAGTTACGACCGGCGCAGGGACCGCAATCGAGGGCGACGGACTCTTGTCGAAACCGGTAGCGATCACCGTGACTCTGCACTCGCCCTGCATCGCCTTCTCGTTCACGGTGCCGAAAATGATCTCGGCGTCTTCGCCAACAGCATCCTTCACGATCTCGACGATCTGATGCACGTCGCCAAGAGTGAGATCGTCGCCGCCGGTGATGTTCACGAGCACGCCCGTCGCGCCGGAGACCGAGACATTGTCGAGGAGCGGACTCGCGATCGCCTGTTGCGCGGCGTCCGTGGCCCGGTTCTCTCCGCGACCGACACCGGTGCCCATGAGCGCCGATCCACCCTCCTGCATCACGGTGCGGACGTCTGCGAAATCGACGTTTACCAGTCCCGTGACGGTGATGAGCGTCGAGATTCCCTGAGTGGCGTGCAGTAGTACTTCGTCCGCCTTCTTGAGAGCCTCGTGGAATGGAATGCCCTTCCCCACAACAGCGAGCAGCCGCTCGTTGGGTACGACGATCATCGTGTCTACATGCTTCCGCATGTCCGCGATGCCGAGCTCGGCTTGTCGCAGTCGCTTACGGCCCTCGAAGAGGAACGGCCGGGTGACAATGCCAACGGTCAAGGCACCTGCTTCCCGCGCCAGCTCGCACACCGTCGGTGCGGCACCCGTTCCTGTTCCACCGCCCATGCCGCACGTAACAAACACGAGGTCGGCATTGGTGAGGACTCGCGCCACTTCCTCTCGGTTCTCTTCGATCGCCTGCTTGCCGATCTCCGGCCGGGCGCCCGCGCCGAGACCGCGGGTCAACTTCTTCCCGATCTGGATCTTCAGGTCGGATTTCGAGTTGAGAAGTGCCTGGGCGTCGGTATTGACGGAGATGAACTCGACCCCGGAAAGCCGCTCCTCGATCATCCGGTTGACGGCATTGCCGCCACCGCCGCCGACACCCACGACCTTCATGCGGGCGTTCTGAGCCGCGCTCTCTTCGAACTCGAAATTCATCAGGTATGGACTCCCCGAGCTGCCAGAGGGTGGGTTGAGCGACCGGCCAATATATACGTCTTTCCGACGGCCAACCAATAGCGAATAACAAGGGCTCCCACGCTTTTGAGGAAGCAGCCGGTCAGCGCCGCTTTCCCACAACGAGCGGGACCTGAGCAACTTTATGATGTGGGGGTTGTGAAGCCGCGCGGACGCAGCGACTTGACGCGAATGAAACGGTCTAGAAGAAGTCCTGCAACCAGGTCTTCACACGGCTGGCGAAACGGTCCATTCCGGGAGACGATAATGCTCGCTTTCGTCCAGCAGCTGACGCTCCTCCAAGAGCTACCCGATGGGCACCGTAAAGCGCGAGTCCGACTACCGTCGAGAAGCGCGGCGCGTCGACCGAATCACTCAGCCCGCCGACATGATCCGCCGGACTGCCTATCCGCACTCCGGTGCCGAACACATCGGTTGCCAGCGCGGCAACCCCTTCCATTGCCGCCGCCCCGCCGGTGACGACAACGCCACCACTCAACCGATTGGCATAACCCGCGCGCTGAACCTCGGTGTGTACGAGTGCGAAGATCTCATCGATGCGCTGGTGGATGATGTGTGACAGAACCTCTCGAGGGACGTGTCGCTCACCCTGCGCCGCCGTCCCGGGAAGCTCGATGATCTCCTCAGGGTCGACCATCGGCTCGTAGGCACAGCCAAACCTTTCCTTGAGTCGTTCAGCATCGGACTGGGTGACGCCGATCCCTTGGACGATGTCATTGGTGACGTTGTTGCCGCCGAAGCCGATCGTAGCCAGATGTCGAATCTTTCCCTCGTGGAAGATCGCAACATCGGTGGTTCCAGCTCCCATCTCGACGAGCGCGACACCGAGCTCCTTCTCATCCTCCGTAAGCACGGAGAGAGCGCTCGCCAACGGCTCGAGCACGAGCTCCTTCACCTGATATCCTGCGCGCTCCACCGACTTCCGGAGGTTCATCGCGGGCGAGCTTCCGATGGTGACGAGATACATCTCCGTCTCAAGACGCGTTCCGATCATTCCGATCGGATCGCGAATTCCCTGATTCTTGTCGACTGTGTATTCCTGCGGAATCGCGTGCAACAACTCCCGATCCTGCGGAATCGGCTGCGCTCGGGCAACGTCGTTTGCGCGGTTCACGTCATTCTTCGAGATCTCGTCTCCGTTGACGGCGACGATTCCCTTGCTCGTCATCGCGCGGACGTGCTCTCCGGCGATCCCGGCGTAAATGGACTCGATCTGGACGCCCGCCATGCGCTCGGCATCCTCGACCGCCTTCTTGATCGACCGTGTCGTCTCCTCGATGTCCGAGACGATGCCGCGACGGAGCCCGGTGGTACGCGCTTGTCCGACGCCGAGGACCTTGATCGGCGGCTGCCGGCTGGTGTCACCTATCGCTTCCGCGATGACGACCGTGGTTTTCGCCGACCCGATATCGAGACCGGCGATGACGCGCTCCTGGATCATTGCAGCCTTGCGATCACCTGATCGCGGTAACGTAGATCGAGCTCCGAGACACGAGCAGCGCGTCTCCGTAGGTCGAATTCCACGGGAAAGATATCGGCAAGCCGCGCTACTGACACCCCCAACGGAATGCGCACGTGCAACAATTCGTCGCTCGGCGGAATTAAGCGAGTGATAGAATCCATTGGCGTCCCTGCGGAGTCAGTCGCCGCGGAATCGAGTGGCAGCGCCGTGGCGGAAGACGGAAGCGGCTCCGACCGCGTGCGAAGAAGGAGCATCGCATCGTCGCGACCGACGAGCCTTGCCTCACTCAACCGCCGGTATACCGGGGACTGTTCGTCACGCATGCGGCCAAGCAGTCGCAGGAGTCGGCGATCGCGCTCCACGAGCACTGGAATATCGAGGTCGTGACGCGCTGGATCGATCGGCAGCACGCGACCCCCAGAATCCACTGCCTCGAGTCCATTCTGTCCGGGGACGAAAGCGACTGGAAGATTCTCGCTGATCGTTACCACCAGAGTGCCGGGAAGCTTTCGTCGAATCGATGCTGCCGAGACCTGCGGCAAGGAAAGAACGCGGTCGAGCAGCGGCCCCGTATCGTCCCAAACCGATCTTGCTGTGTCTATCGCCAGCTTTGCGACGACCGTTTCCGGCGCGAGGTACCGCACGCCATCCACCTGCACCGAGCGCACGTGAAAGAATTCCATCTTCGATGCCACGCGTCGCGCGAGCCAGGATGCGGGCGCGAGGAGGATCAACAGTATGATGATGGCGATGAACATCCGCCCGCGTCCACGAGACCGCCCCCCCCCTTCAGGCGTGTCCGGGGCGGTCATTGCGCGCCTCCGAGAAGCGAGAGAAGCTCTGGACCCGTACGCGTGATGTCACCCGCGCCAAGCGTGATGATGACGTCGCCTTCGCGCACTTGATCCGCGAGTGCCGCGGCGAGATCGGATCGCGGTCCTTCCCACACCGGCGCTGCGCCGGCGTCGCGCATCGGTCCCGCGATCATCGCCGATGACACTCCTGCCAACGGTTTCTCTCGCGCGGGATAGATATCGCACAGATACACCAGGTCCGCTTCGCGCAGCGAATCCGCGAACTCACGGTGAAAATCGCGGGTTCGCGTATAGAGATGCGGTTGAAATGCCGCGATCAGTCGCCTGCCGGGAAATGCAGTGCGCGCGGCCGCGAGCGTCGCAGCGATCTCTGTCGGGTGATGCGCGTAGTCGTCAATCACTGTCGCGCCCCCCGCTTCGCCGAGACGCTGGAAGCGGCGCTCGACTCCGCCGAATGATTCGAGCCCCGGACGCATCTCGTCGAGTGTCGCACCAACCGCTATTCCCGCACCGACGGCCGCGAGCGTGTTACGCACGTTGTGTAGCCCGGGAACGCGAAGCACGAGCGATCCCATTGCGCTGCCATCGTATGTGACGCGAAATGAAGAACCGTCATTCGCCGGTACCACTCGGTCAGCAATCAGACGCGCTTCTCGCGGGTCGAGGCCGTAGCGGATTATCTCCGCGCTGCTCGGAAGCGGGAGTACTGCCGCTTCCGTGTCGTCGGCGCAAACGATAATCGTCTTCGCCGGCTGAGCGAATCGCGCAAACGCCTCGCGTATCTCGACGATTCCTCCGGGATAGATGTCCAGATGATCCGGCTCGACGTTGGTGATCACAGCCACGTCGGGAGTGAGCGCGTGAAAGGAACGGTCATATTCATCGGCTTCAACCACGAACAGATCGTCGCGGCCTGCTCTCAGGTTTCCTTCCCACGCACCTACACGCCCGCCGGCGATCCCCGTCGGCTCGCGGCCTGCGGCGGCGAGTGCTTCGGTGGCCATGACCGTCGTCGTGGTCTTGCCGTGCGTTCCCGCGATCGCGACGAGCGTGCCCCCCGATACTGCCCTTCCAAGCGCTTCGGCTCGCCGCGTCACTGGTATGCCGAGCTCGCGTGCACGGAGTACCTCGGGATGATCCTTTGGAACCGCGGAGGTGACGATCAGCTCGCTGGCTCCGGTGACGTGCGATGGATCGTGTCCATGCATGACGTCGATCCCGAGCCGGGCGAGGTCGGGTGCAGCGGTGTCCGATGAATCGCAGCCGCTGATGCTGAACCCATGTCGAACGAGCAGCTCGGCGAGTGCGCTCATGCCGGCGCCGGCGATACCCATGAGGTGAGCGCGGCGTTCAGTCGCCGGCTGGTGATGCTCTGACTTCATCCGCGAATCCGCTTTATATCAACCATCTTAAGTATCTGACTTGCAATAGTTTGAGCCGCAAGAGGTCTTGCTCTTTCTAATGCCATCCGCGACCTTTCCGCGAGCCGTGCTGGATTCTCCATCAGCACTCGTACGGCATCCCCAAGGCGTTCGGGAGTGAGGTCACTCTGCGGGATCATTTCCCCCGCTCCCGCCGCAGCGAGTGCGCGAGCGTTGGCTGTCTGGTGATCCGCCGCGGCAGTCGGAAGCGGCACCACTATCGGCGGGATTCCCCATGCACACAACTCTGCCGTCGCCATTGCCCCGCCGCGTGACACCGCAAAATCCGAAGCGGCGTACGCTTCGACGATCGGATCGAGATACGGCCGAATTCGAACCGCATCCGAAGCAAGCATGTGATAGTCGCCATAGGTTCGCTCGCCCGTACCCCAGATGATGCCGAGGCCCGCGGGGGCGGTCGAGGTGCCGATCCACTTCGCGACAACGTCATTGATGGCCTTCGAGCCCTGGCTTCCGCCGTAGATGAGCAGCACCGGTTGGTCGTCGGTGAATCCCCAGGCACGCTTTGCCGGCCCGCGCGGCGGCCGCGGCTCGGGTGGCGGCTCGATGGGGTTCCCCGAATCGAACACCTCGGTGTTGCGGCCGGGTGAGAGATGCTCCGTCGCTTCAGGAAAGCCGAGATGGACCTGCCGTGCATATCGGCTGAAGATGCGCGTTGTAAGGCCGGGAAAGCTGTTCTGCTCCTGAATGGCGAAGGGAATTCGATGAAGCGTCGCGTATCCAAGGGCGATTCCCGAGGCGTATCCGCCGGTGCCGACGACGCAGCCGGGATGCGCATCGCGAACTATTCGTCCCACTCTCCGCCACGAGGTCGTGGCGCCGCGGAGCGTGAGAGCGTTCAGCCATTGGCGCGACCGATACAGCGGATGGAGATCAAGCAGCTCGTACCCGAACCCGGTGCTGGGCAGCACCGTACGCTCGACTCCACGAATAGCACCGATGAAAAACGGATCCACTTCGGGGGCCAACCGCCGCATCGCGCGAGCGATGGCGAGGCCGGGGTAGAGATGACCACCGGTCCCGCCGCCGGCGAAGATGATCCGCACCTACACGCCGCTGAGGGCGAAGGAGGGATCAGTCGCTCTGGCGCCGATCACCTTCTCCCGCGTGCTTCCGATATTCACGAGGATGCCGGTCATCAGCAGGCTGAGCACGAGATTCGACCTGCCGTAAGAGATGAACGGCAGCGTCAGACCCGTAGTCGGCAGAAGCCCGATGGCGACGCCGACGTGCAGGAAGGCGGTGATGACCAGAGTACATGTAATTCCAACGGCGGTAAGCTGCAGGAAAGGCGATCGCGCATTGCGCGCAATGCGGAAGCCGAGGAATCCGAACAGCGCAAAGGCAAGAATAATCCCCACAAGCCCAATGAATCCCCACTCCTCGCCGATCGTGCCGGCGATGAAGTCATCGTATGGCAGTGGCAGGAATCCGTACTGTTGGCGGCCGTGGCCGAAACCCACTCCAAAAAGTTGACCTGATCCGACTGCAATCAACGATTGATTGAGCTGGTAGCTCACGTGTTGCGGTGCGGCGCCCGGATCAAAGAATGCCGACATGCGAAGCAACGCGTAGTTGAGCCGCTGGAACTGGTCCCACAGGAGCGGGATTCCAATCATCCCGAGCACCACGAAGTGTCCGATGCGAACGCCGCCGGCGAACAGGATGATTCCCATGATCAGGGTATACATCATCGCCACGGAAAGATCGGGCTCGAGTGCCGCGAGCACGTCGAGCAGTCCAACGATCACGAGGAATGGCAGGAGACCCTTGGTTAGCCGCCTCAGCCCTTCGCCCTTCTTCACGATGAGCATGGAAGTCCAGACGATGACCGCGATCTTCCCGAGCTCAGATGGCTGAAGCGATGCTCCCACGAGAAATCGGCGCGACCCGTTGATCCGTGGCGCAATTCCCACGGTGAACGGAAGGATGACAATGATGAGGAGAACGATTGACAGCAGCATCAGCGGCCACGCCCACTTGCTCCAGATTTCCGCATCGACCTTTGCGAAGATCGCGAATACCACGAGGCCGATCGCAACGCCGCCCAGCTGTTTCAGGAAGAAGGCCGCCGCTCCGAGACCGGACTGCTGGGCGACGATCGAACTCGCGCTGTAAACGGTTGCCAGACCGAACGCGACCAGCGCGAGCGTGATCAGCACCAGCAGGCGCGCCTCGGCGCCCATGTTCCATCGGTATCTGACGTCGGCGATGGTTTCCATCAATTGGAGCTCCTGGCCAGCTCGCGAAAGCGACTCCCGCGCTCCTCGTAGTTGCGAAACATGTCGTAGCTCGAGCACGCAGGCGAAAGCAGCACTGCATCACCCGGCCTGGAGATTTCCTTCGCTCGTGCGACCACAGCGTCGAAATCTCCGTTCATCCGGTCCACCGGGGCCACGCCCGCGAGGTCCTGCTCCACAAGTGGCGCGGCTTCACCATAGGCGATGACGCGCTTCACGTGCTTTCGTATTGCGTCGGCGAGACCAGTGTATGGTTCTCCTTTATGGCGACCGCCAAGCAGGAGAATCGTCGGCCGCTGCATTCCCTCGATGGCAACTCGCGTCGAGCTCACGTTCGTCGCCTTCGAGTCATTGATCCAGACGACACCTTCGAATTCGCCGACATTCTCGAGTCGGTGCGGGAGGGCGTGGAATTCACGTAGAGCCGCCGCCATTCGCTCGCGGACGTCATTGGTTCGGAATCTCTCGTCCGCGAGCATCACCGCGAGAGAAGCGGCCAGCGTATTCGCGACGTTGTGATCTCCCAGGAGAGGAAGCTCGTCGCGTCGGATGAGCGCCTGACCGAGGACCTGAAGCACACCCGTCGTTTCGTCGAGGAACGCGTCTGCGGGTCCGCGCAATGAGAAGTAGGACTTGCTTCCAGCTACCGTTGCCGACATCGCGCGCACGCGCGCATCATCCGCGTTGAGGACCCACCTCGATGAGTCATCAGCATTGCCGAACAGGAGTGCCTTATCGGCGTAGTATTCAGTGGCGGTGGGATAGCGATCGAGATGATCCGGAGAAAGATTCGTCAGCACGCCGACATCGGGGTTGAGAGACCGCGTATCATGCAGTTGAAACGAAGACATCTCGAGGGCGATCCATTCGGGTGGGGCTGGTGCGAGAGCTGCGTCGGAGAGCGGCGTACCGATGTTGCCGGCGTCGATTGCGCTCGTACCTGTTGCGCGCAGAAGATTTCCGACGAGCGCCGTCGTCGTTGTCTTACCGTTGGTGCCAGTGACTGCGATAACGTGCGACTGAGGCAAGTACGAGAGCGCGATCTCGATCTCGCTGACGATCGGTACTTGCTTCTCGCGCGCAGTGAGAAGGGGCGCTGCCGACGGTGGAATTCCCGGGCTCACGACGACGCTTTTGGCGCGGGCGATGCGCGCCAGGTCGTGGCCTCCGGTATCAACCCGCGCTCCCAGCCGGCGGAGCTCGTCGGCGGCGGCCTCGATCTGCGGTGTCGCGCCGGCGTCGGAAGCGTAGACGCGAACACCTTTCGCCAAAAGCAGCCGCGACGCCGCAACGCCACTCTTCCCGAGCCCGAGGACTGCTGTCTCCCCGACCGGCTCGCCGCTCTCCGTCATCGAAGCTTGAGTGTGCTCAACGCGAGGAAAGCGCAGAGGATACCGAGTATCCAGAACCGGACGACGACCTGCGCTTCGTCCCATCCGCCCTTCTCGAAGTGGTGATGGAGCGGAGCCAACCGGAAAACCCGGTGTGCCTGAGCGTACTCGACTCCATTCAACCGCTTATGGATCTTGAAGACGCCGCGCTGAATGATGACCGACACCATCTCCGCGACGAACACTCCGCCGACCAGCAAGAGCAGGAATTCAGATTTCAGCAGAACCGCGATCGCACCTAGCGCTCCGCCAAGCGCAAGCGAGCCGGTGTCTCCCATGAACACCTGGGCTGGGTGAGCGTTGAACCAGAGAAATCCGATACACGCTCCCATTATCGCCGCGCAGAAAACCGTCAGCTCACCGGCGCCCCGCAGATAGTAAACCTGCAGATACGACGACGCGTCGATTCTTCCAATCACGTACGCGAAGAACGCGAACGTAGCGGCGGAGATCGCTGTCAAGCCCGGCGCCAGTCCATCGAGCCCGTCAGTAATGTTGACGGCGTTGCTGGTTCCTGTGAGAACGAACGTGACGAAGAGCACGTACAGCCATGCGAGCGCGGCGGTCGCGGGGACAATGAGGATGTACTTGTAGAATGGCAACGTTGTCGACGCGCCGGGCAACGTCGACAGGGGGAACTTCCAAAGGTACCAGCCGAGCAAAAACCCGATTGAGATCTGTCCTGCGAGCTTGTAGCCCTCGATGAGCCCGGTGTTCTTCTGGCCCGCCTGTCGCTGCTTGAGCTTCAGATAGTCGTCCATGAAACCGATGCCGCCCATCCACAGCATCACGAACATCGCGAGCAGGACATAGGTGTTCGACAGCTTCGCCCAGAGCAGTGTCGGAACGAGCGTCGCCGTCAGTATGATCAGTCCGCCCATCGTCGGTGTGCGTCGCTTCTCGCGGTGCGAGTCGGGCGTGCCTTCTCGTATTACCTGGTGCAGTCGCATTCGCCGCAGGCGCCGAATGATCAACGGGCCGACGATGAACGACAAAAGGAGTGCCGTGACCGCGGCACCGGCGGCACGGAATGAGATGTAGTTGAAGATGCGTAGGAAGCCGAACTGCTTTACGAACGGAACAAGCAGGTAGTTGAGCACTAGCCGACGGCCCACCTGGTGATGTGGGGAACGAGGCGCTCGAGCTGCACGCCACGTGAAGCCTTCAATAGAATAACCGCGTCGGGCGCGAGACGCGGCTCGAGCTCCGGCCAGAGGGCCTCCACTGAATCGGCCGCAACAATGCGCGTGTCACCGCGCCCGACGCGCTCGAGAGAAGTCGCAAATTCACCGATTCCGGCGACAACGTCGGCGCCCGAATCGAGAGCCAGTTGGCTGATCTCGTCGTGGCACCGCTCCGAAGCACTGCCCAGCTCGCGCATCGTTCCGAGGACAATCACACGTTGTCGCCCGGCCCCGGTTCCACGCAGAACATCGATCGCCGCCCTCGTCGAGCCGGGATTCGCGTTGTAGGCGTCGTTGATCAACGTCGCTCCGCCGACCGTCTCCCACGCCACTCGCATTTTGGGGGCGACCATCCTCGAGATTCCATCCGCGATCAGCGCGTCGGTGACTCCGCATTCCCGCGCCACAGCGACGGCCAGCATTGTGTTTCGAAGATTGTGCAGCCCACGCACCGGCGGGAAGACGGTGACCCCACCGAGGTCGAGCGACCCTCTGCCGTCGCCCTCGAGAGCCCATCTCACCGGCGCGACGTAAGCGTTCTCGACGCCAGCAGTGACAACCCGGCAAGCTCTGCGTCTCGCCTCAGCCGCGACTTCCGGCTGCGACGATGGCGCGATACCAACTGCCACCCCGTCGTAGCACGAAGCCTCCTCGCGAAGCACGCCGGCGAGATCACCGAAGCCTTCGAGGTGTTCCTCTGCAACCGACGTTACGACGGCAATGTCCGCGTCGGCGATATCCCGCAGAATGGCGACCTCGCCGGGAATGCTGGTCCCGAGCTCCACGACCGCGATTTCAGCGCCCGGCGGAATGGCGAGCAGCGTCAGCGGAACCCCAATACGATTGTTCAGGTTGCCCGTTGTTGCATGGACTTCGTAGCTGCCAGAGAGCGCAGCACGTATGAGATCCTTGGTCGTCGTCTTGCCGTTGCTTCCGGCGACAGTCACGACAGTGCGGCCCCACGCCTCGCGCCACAGTTTCGCCAGCGCGCCTAGCGCAATGAGAGTATCGCGCACCTCGAAGACGGGCACTCCGACACTGCCAACAGCCGGTACACGGGAAACCACCAACCCCGCTGCTCCGCCTCGAATTGCGTCGCCCAGCTTGTCGTGTGCATCGTAACGCTCCCCAACCAGAGCCACGAAGAGCTGTCCGGGTGTAATCGTGCGCGTGTCGGTGCTGATTCCGGCAAGAGGGGAATTCCCTCTCGGTAACGCGACGTCACTGTGTTGCGCGAGCGCATCAGCAACCCGGTCCAGTGTCCAGAAGCCAGTGGTCATCGAGAAGCGAGCAGATCCCGCACGATTCTCTTCTCGTCGAACGGCAATTTCTCCGATCCGCGTATCTGATACGTCTCGTGGCCCTTGCCTGCGAGCAGGATGACGTCACCGTCGTCAACAATTGCAAGCGCTCGCTCGATCGCAGCGTGCCGGTCCTCGACACGCTCATGTGAACGGGTCATTCCCTCCTCGATGTCGTCAAGAATCCGCTCCGGATCTTCAGTGCGGGGATTATCGCTGGTGATGATGGCGATGTCTGCCCCTCGCTCCGCCGCACGTCCCATCAGAGCGCGCTTGCCTCGATCGCGGTCACCTCCCGCACCGAAGACGACTATGATCCTTCCAGTAGTGAACGGACGGATCGCAAGCAGAGCCCGGTCGAGCGCATCCGGCGTGTGGGCGTAGTCGCGAAGCACTGTCGGCCGCTGTGATATGACCTCGAGTCGCCCGGGCACCTGCGGAAGATCGGCCAGACGGGAGGTGAGCAACGACAACGGCATCCCGAGTGTCAGTCCAACAGCGATTGCGCCGAGTGCGTTGTGGACGTTGACGTCACCGATCAGAGGTAGCGAGACCGGGAGCGACTCTCCGCGCCAATGGATGATCCAGTCACTGCCAGCGGGCGAGAACCGGACGTCCGTAGCACGTACTTCCGCCCCCGGTGCAACGCCGAAAAAAATCTTCCGGCGCGAATCGGGAAGCGCGTCCCACTCCCGGTCATCGACATTCACCGCGATCGCTCCGTCGTGTCGAACGTAATCCACGAGACGTGCCTTCGCGGCAAAGTAATTCTCCATCGTGCCGTGGTAGTCGAGATGATCGCGCGTCAGGTTCGTGAACACCGCGGCATCGAACTCGAGGCCATCGATGCGACGCTGATCGAGGGAATGGGAGGACACTTCCATCGCTACACTGCGGGCACCGCGATCCACAAGAGTACGAAGAACCCGCTGGAGCTCTACCGGCCCTGGCGTCGTCAGATCCGAGCCGCCCGGGATCGGCTCACCTTCCGTGCCGAACAGCACGCCGAGAGTTCCGATCGACGCGCTCCGCTTGTCAGGTTGATCGAGCAGATGCCGGAGAATTCCTGCGGTTGTGCTCTTACCATTGGTTCCGGTAATTCCGATCATGCGCACTACGCGCGACGGCTTACCGTAGGCGATGCCGGCAGCGATCGCCGCTGCCCTTCTTCCCTGCGTAACGACGATAGCCGGCAGAGACGTTCGTTCGGGGTTCTCCACCATCGCTGCGGAGCTGCCGAGCTGCTCCGCGCGCGCGAGGTAGTCGTGACCATCATGCGTATGGCCTCGGACCGCGAGGAACAAACCGCCGGCTGTCACGCTTCTGCTGTCGTCGGTGATGCCGGTCACCTCCTTCGGAAGAGACCCGCGAATACCGGCGAGCACCCCCGCACTCCGTAGCGCGGAGACAATATCGTCGAGCGCGACCTGCATCAGCGTTGGTACGAGAGTTTCACAATGCTCCCCGCATGGAGGAGCGTTCCGGCACGAGGTGCCGTTTCAGAGCCGGCTTGCGCAATGAGACGCACGCGAAATCCCGCCTGATGCAAGGCGTGAACCGCATCCCGAAGTGGCAGCGCGCGGACGTCGGGTACCGCGCGAGCAGCAGTATCCCGCAGTGTGGGTCCAGGCGTGAACGGCAAGTCCAACGTGACCGGTCCGTGAGCAACTTCTGCCGGTGCTGGTGGCTCTGGCGGAGAAGTCACCGCCGCACTCGCGGCGGACGTTTCGGACGGCCGCGTGTCGGTGTCTGGAAGAGGGACGCGGCGCTCGGCACTAGCTAGCTCTCCCTTGTTGAGAGCAGCGTCGCGCGCGGCAAGCGCGGCGAGGAGCACTACCTTGCTCACCGGCGCAGCGATCTCCCCACCGAAGTACGCGCGCCGGGGGCTGTCGAGCTTTACGAGCACGACGTACTGAGGCCTGTCCGCGGGAAAGAGTCCGACGAAGGACGCGGTGTAGTTACCCGGAACGTATCCCTTTCCCTGCACCGTGCGCCTTGCGGTACCGCTCTTGCCCCCCATCAGATACGTCGCGAGATCGGCCTTCACCGCGGTTCCACTGTCCACGACCGATACGAGCATCTCGCGCACCTCTCGCGCGACCGGCTCAGACATTACGCGCCGTATTACTCGCGGTCGCGCCTTGTATATCAAGTCGCCCGCCGCCGAACGGATCTCCTTCACAATCTGCGGCTGCATGACTTCGCCCCCGTTCGCGAGCGCGCCGTATGCGGTGACGAGCTGGAGCGGAGTAACCGCGAGCTCGTAACCCATGACCAGCGACGCGGCCGACGTGCCGCTCCAGCGAGCGGGCTCGCGGAGAGTCCCATCGGATTCTGCAGGAAGAGGTACAGCCGTCTGCGTGCCGAATCCGAGATCGCGCAGTGTTTCGAACTTCTCGCGGGGCGAGAGACGCTGTCCGAACTGAACGATGCCGATGTTGCTCGAGTAGCGGATCACGTCCCTGAGCGACAGGCGCGGAGCTTTGTGCAGATCAGTTATCACCCGCCCGTCCATCTCGAACTGGCCGTTGTACGTATCGACGATCTCGTCCGGCTGCGCCAGCCCACGCTCGAGCAGGGCTGCGGCAATGAAAGGTTTTAGCGTCGATCCCGGCTCGAACGGCTCCGTGACCGCAGTGTTTGCCGTCGCGCGCGCATCTACTCGGCGACTCGCCATCGCGAGGATGTCGCCGGTGAACGGATTCATCACGACGATGTCGCCACCGTCGGCATCGAGGCTGTCGGCGGCACGAGCCAGCGCGCGCTCGCAGATCTCCTGAAGTCCGCGGTTGATCGTCAGCTTCACGTCGGACCCTGGACGTGGCACCGACTTCCACCCCTCGGGTGAATCGATCGTGCGGCCACGACTGTCGCGAGCGACGAGCGCGCGTACGCTGTCGCCGCGAAGAATCGTGTCGAGCGCAAGCTCGATCCCGTCGAGACCGCGGCCGTCCGGACCGATGCGGCCGATGATCCGGCGGATTCCACCAGTGTTCGCGTACGCGCGATCCATTACCGCTCGCGCGTGCACTCCTCGAACGGAGGAGATCCCAGCTACGTCCGACGGTGCGAAAGCGCCTGGCAGGACGACATATCTTCGGCGAATGTCGGTGGCGATCGCCGACAACCTCTCATTTATCCCGGCTTTGCGTAGCATGCGACGCAGGACAACAGGATCCCGTAGCTCGGAAGGCGCAACTTCCAGCTGGACGAGCTGCCGGCTCTCGACGAGCACGCTTCCGGTGCCGTCGAGTATCGCGCCGCGTGGTGCGGGAAGAGTGGCGTCACGGAAGTGCTGATTCCGCGCTCGCGCCACCCAATCCTTGCCCTGAACGAGCTGGACCTTGGCCGCCTGCCCGATAAGAGCGAGCGCGAACAGCATCAAGCCAAGAAAGATTACCGTGATTCGGCTAGGGCGTACCACCGACCCTCGTCTGACGCCGCAGGTACACCACCTGGCTCTCGCTCGGTACGTGCATCCCGAGTCGCCGCTCGACGACCGGCATCAGTCGCGGCCGAGAAGCGGCTTCTCTGATTGCCGCGTCGAGCTGCGCCCGGTCGCTCTCGAGCGAAGCGCGTCGCCCGAGGAGAGTCTTGATCTCGCTCGCCTGGGCCACACCGTAACTCCGGCGCGTGATTACCGCCGCGGCAATCGCCACGAAAGCGACAAGGATCCCGGCGACCACCCAGCGGCCGCGTAACCCTAGGCGGCGCTTCGCCACGCCCTGAGTCGCGCGCTTCGCGAGCGCGGGTTGCGACCGATCTCGTCCGCTGACGGCGTAATCGGTTTTCGATTGATCGGGTTGCCAAGTGCTTTCCCCCGACACGTGCATTGGAGCTGCCGGGGAGGACAGATACAGTCCTGGCTCCATTCGCGCATCGCATTTTTCACTGCCCTGTCTTCGCCCGAATGGTATGAGATCACGGCGAGCGTGCCCCCCGACGTGAGCATGTCCCTGAGCTTAGGCAGGGCGCGCTCGAGCGATCCGATCTCATCGTTGACTGCGATTCGAAACGCCTGAAATAGTCGTGCGAAGTCAGGGGGACCGCTGCGCGGACCCAGCGCGCCGCGAATCGCGCCGACCAGATCGTCGCTCGTCTTGAAGGAGCGCGTCACTCGGCGACGGACTATCTCGCGCGCAATGCGACGTGCCCGCGGCTCGTCGCCGTAGTCGCGCAGAATCGCGGCGATCTCGGTCTCGTCGGCGGTATTGAGCAGAGTCGCCGCGGTCTCCGCCGAGGCGGGATCCATTCGCATGTTAAGCAGCGCACCTTCGCGGAAAGAAAAGCCGCGATCCGCGTCGTCGATCTGATGTGAGGAGATCCCGAGGTCGGCGAGAATGCCGTCGAACTTCTGATGCGAATCGTTTAGCAACCGGTCTGCCTCGGCGAAGTTGCCCAATATAACGCGAAACTTTCCGGCCGCCGCTTCCTTCGAGAGACGGTCGCTGGCGGCGGCGACCGCCTGCGGATCGCGGTCGATCGCGGTTACGGATGCACCGGACGCAAGAAGGGCGGCGCTGTGTCCGCCGCCCCCGAGGGTGCAATCCAGAATCGTCTTCGCCCCTCGAAAAAGCTCCAGCACTTCATCGGCGAGTACCGGCGCATGGTAAGTGCTATCCCACGCGCCCGGCTCCCCGCCGGTCACCGGCAGAATCGCCGGATCTGGTCGTCGACTGCTGGAGTGAATTGCGGTATTGCGTTGAGCAGTTGCTTCGCGGCGTCCGGATATCCTTGAAGTCCTGCAGGAACGTTCTCCTGCGCCGTGGCGAACGACTCCTTCGCGAGCCGCGCTGTCGCGCAGCTCTTCGTATCCTGCGCCTCGTTCACGGCACTCTGGCCGACGAGAAATGCCGATGCACCCATCAGGAACTGCGCGTCGGGCGAAGGGGCGAGCTGGTTGGACAGCGCAAGATATCTCACAGCACGCTGGAGGTCGGCGCGATTCTTCGATGCATTGCCGGCTTTATAGGCATCGCTCCCAAGCTTGAGTATGACCTGCGCGAGCGTCGCCTTGTCGGCACCACTGGTCGCCGCGCGCTGGGCGATCGCATATGCGCTGTCGCCCTGGTTCATTGTCCCGTACAGCAACGCAAGTTGTGCGTAGCCACCCTCGACTCTTGGATTGAGCTGCACCGCGCGCTGCGCCGCTGCAAGCGCCTGCGCACTCTGGCCCGCCTTGTTGTACGCCTGGCTCTGGATGATGTACATCGTGGCATTGCCCGGGAACCTGGCGAGACCCTGAGACAACGTCTGAGCCGCCTCGGGGAAATGGCTGAGTGCAGTGTGTGCGGCTGCCGTGCGGATGAAGTAGCTGGTATCCGCCGCGGTTGTATCGGCGCGAATCAGCTCCGCGCCAATGGTTACGGCTTGCGGAAAATCCTTGGCCGCAAGTAATACGAGCCACGCGGTCTTGAGAAGTGCGGGATCGCCGGGATTATTCCGGACTGCGTCCATGATGATCGGAACAGCACGTGCCGCCTGACCGCTTCGAGCGAGGTCGTTCACGACCTGCGTCTGAAGCTTGATGTTTCCGGGGTCCGCGGCGAGAAGCTGCGTCAGATAATCGATCGCCTTTGGATCCCGCCTGTCCTGCGCGATGTCAGCCGCCCATCGAAGTGCGTTGATGTTTCGCGGGTCCGCCGCAAGGATGCGCTGGGCGACAGCCCACACCGAATCTGTTTTCTTCTCAGCCGACAATGCGTTTCCAAGGCAGACGCCGACGATCGTTCCGTTCGGAACCTTCGTCAACCCTGCGCGCGCGAGCGTCTCGGCATCGGAGTACTTCCCTCCACGGAACGCGTTGGAGCAGTTGCGCTCGTAGGGAAGCTGCGAACGAGTAGCCTTGTACGCGCGCGAAACCGCAGCCGCAGCGGCGTTCGGGTTGGGCGCGTCAACAGGCGTCAGGGGCTGCTGGATCGTGTTGTCGCGCGCGAGAACGAGCCGCGCGTCAACCTTGATGCCCGTCGGGGTCTTCGTCACCGACCCGTCGATGTACTCGTCGGCACGAAGCAGAGACGCGAGTGCCTTTGCATCGTTCGGGGCAAGAGCTTCGGTGGTCGAGTATCCGGAAGCAGTGAGCGTCTGGTTTACGTCCTGCTTCGGGACGACGTATAAATCCTTGATGTCGAACTCTTTCGAAACGCGCTGACGAATCGCTTCGGCGACCTCAACGCCGAGATTCTTGTCGGCACTGGCGAACGTCGCCACCATCAGGCGGGCCGCAGGCTGGGGAGGCCGCTGCGCCGTGGCGGCCGCGAATGGTGCCGCAACGACACCAGCCAGCACGACCAACTTCAGCGTGTTGGGATTACGGTAGTGACGCAAAGTCAGACTCCTTCCAGTCGAGATAGGGTAACGAAAATGGTCAACATGTTTACACCCTGCCACTCGTGCGGGTCCACTCTATCAATATGGGCGAGGAGGGACTCGAACCCCCGACTTCCTGCGTGTAAGGCAGGCGCTCTAACCAACTGAGCTACTCGCCCGGTGCAGAAACCGAGCCGCCTGCCTACTTGAGAATCGCGATCGGCACCAGGACGCAATATCCAAGGACGAGCAAAACCGGGGCAACCGTCGTGCCCCCGCGGGCGAGATCCGCGAATCCGAGGACGATCGCCGCGAGCGCTGTTCCCCAAAGTGCGATGGCGCGGGTGCGCTCACTCATCCGGCCCGGTGACGCGTCCTTGCGCGCCGCGGATTCTGGCATAGCGCGGTAGTGTAGAGCCGTATGAAAAGGGTGTCAAGCACGCCATCCACCGCGCCTGACACCGCTCACCGATTCTTAATGAAGAGCTAACCGTATCGCTAGCTGTAGCTCGGCGGATCCTTCCCCATGTCGTCCAGACGCAATGCCTCGACGCAGCGCTTTCCCCAGACGTTGAAACGGTTCGCGGAATGTCCCGCCTTCCAGGTGGACCGCGCGTCCTCGCGGCGTCCTTCGCGAAGCTGCGCGCGACCGAGCTCGTAATATGCCTCGATGAAGTTCGGCGCCAGCTCGAGTGCGCGCCCGAAGGCTCGCTCGGCATCCCCCCATAGAGCTTCCTCGATGAAATACAGACCGAGATAGAAGTTCGCGTAAAGTGCCGCCTTCGCGTCACGCGACTGCTGCGAGGCCTGCGCGAGATGCTGCTGAGCGCTGCCCATGTGGCCGAGTCTGAGACACACGTAGCCGAGATTTGCGCGCGCCATCGCGTGACCTGGATCCTCGCGTAGCAGCTCGCTCAATACTCGCATCGCTTCGCGGTATCGCCCCTGAAGCATCTGCGCCCAGCCCAGAAGAGACCGCGCGGTAGCATCGCTCGGTGCCATCTCGAGCGCACGCGTTACCGCCGCCTCGGCCTCCGGGTATTCGCCGACGGCGATGAGGTGCCAGCCCTTTTCGATGAAGGTGGACGCACCGAGGTGATCCTCGCGGAGCGGTCGCAGCACCGCCGCCGATCGGTTCGGCGTCATGCAACGCACCTGCGGTACTGCAGGAGCTCACGGAGAGAGCTTGGGACCATTCGCGGTGAGGCGATGCGATCGGCACCAGCGGCGGCAAGTGCGGCGCGCGGCATACCATAAATGATCGAGCTCGCGCGGTCCTGAACCACGCCACCGCCACCAGCGGCTCTCACGGCGGTCAGTCCGTCGGCACCGTCACGGCCCATCCCTGTCAGCACTACACCGATCACGGATGCGTGAAACACCGACGCGGCGCTGATGAACAAAGGGTCGGCCGCTGGGCATACCCCGCATACTCGCTCGCCCTTCTCGAGCGCGATTCGTGCGCCCCCTCGCACCCGGCGTAGGACCATGTGCGAGTCGCCCGGCGCGAGATATACGTGACCCGCGAGTACCTGCATCCCGTCTCGGGCAGTTACGACAGGAAGCGGACAGAGTTGACCAAGGCGCTCGACGAGCACCGGTACGAACTCGGCCGGCATGTGCTGTACGATCAGAACTGCCGCATCGAAGTCTGGCGGCAGGCGGCTGAGCATGTCCGACAGCGCGCGAGGCCCGCCGGTCGAAGCAGCAACGACGATGACCTCCGATGCAGGAGACTCCGCGCGACGCCCGACCTGGCGAGGGAGAGCGTTCGGCGCCGGTGACAACGGTGCTTCCGTCGCCGCCGAGATGTCCACCAGCGCGGCGGCGTCGAGTGCGCGTGCGAGCTCGTGCCTTACTGACGCGAGATCGATGCTGACCGGGCCCGAGGGTTTGCGCACGAACTCGACAGCCCCAAGCTCGAGGGCGCGGATTGCAGCACTGTTTCCCTCGGTCGACCCCGCGGCGGAAAGCACGATTATCGGTCGCGGATGCTCACGCATCAGATACGAAAGCGCCTCGAAGCCATCCATGCGCGGCATGGCGATGTCGAGTGTGACGATGTCGGGATCGAGCGCCTTTACCTGCGCGATCGCCTCAACACCGTTCGACGCGGTACCGACGACGGCGAATCCGTCGCGGTTCTCGACGATCTCACCGATAAGCCGCCGCATGAACGCGCTGTCGTCGACAACAAGTACGCGCTTGGAGGTTTGTTGCACCGGACTGCCTTGATGTGTGATGGGTCGCTACGCGCGGCGGTACACCCGCTCGCGGGAGCTCACGGGAGCGAACAGCTCGCGCGTTTCGCCAAGCAGTGTCTCCACTTTACCAAGGACGAGGAAACCACCCGGCAGCAACAGCTCATGGAAGCGGTTCATCAGCCGCTCCTGTGCCTCTCTCTTCAGGTAGATGATGACGTTTCGACAGAGTATGAGGTGCACCCTTTCGAACGGCCAGCCATGTTCGAGAAGATCCTGACGGTGAAAAGAGGTGAGTGTTCGGACATCACTCGCGACGGCGTGGCATTCCTCGATGAGCGGGAAGTATCTGTCGATCACTGCAGGCGTAACGTCGACGAACGCCGACGGTGGAAACAAACCTGCCTCGGCGACGGCGAGTGCCTCCTCGTCCACGTCGCTGGCGCATATGGAAAAGCGTGATGCCGCCGTTGCTCCGCGACTCCTCGCCGTCTCACAGCATAATGCGGCGATGGAGTAAGGCTCCTCTCCCGATGCGCACCCGGCGCTCCATATGCGAATCTCGCCGGAAGTTAATCTCCAGAGCTCCGGAAGTACGCGAGCCGCGATACAGGAGAACGTCTCCGGGTTGCGGAAGAATTTCGAGACGTTGATCGTCAAAGCGGTCATTAATTGTTCGTACTCGGTCGCATCGGAATCGAGGACATGGGCGTACGCCTGAAAGCTCGGCGCTCGCGAGAGTCGCATGCGCACGGCGAAGCGGCGCCGAAGACAGGAGTCCTTGTAGCTCGAACAGTAGAAGCCGCGCTCGCGCTCCACCTTTCGGCAGAGCGCCCGAAACGCGGCTTCCTCAACCGGCGACGGCGCCCGCATTCACCGCCGCCGCGCGCTGATAGGCAACCTGCGCCTCTTCCTGCCTTCCCGAGAGCCGCAGCGCGTCTCCGAGATTCCGGTAGAGTTGTGGCATGGCGCAATCCGTGCGAACTGCCCGCTCTGCGGCTTCGCGCGCATCATCGAAGTGACCGCACATTTCCTGCGCGACGGCGAGATTGTTGAGGAGCACCGGGTGAGCCGGATACCGGTTGACTCCATCATTGAGGACCTGAGCCGCACCGTAGACATCGCCGCGCATCGCCGCCTCGAGTCCCGCGTAATGGAACCACGCCGCAGGAGGCGTCGTTCCGCCCCACGCGAGCCGGGCCTGCTCGAGCGCGAGGGACGCCGTTTCCAGATCACGACGGTGAAGCGCGAGCGCAGCAAGTCCGAGATGAGCGAGAGGCTCCGGCTTCCCCGCGCGGTTCACCACCTGCTCGAGTGCGATCCGCGCCTTCTCGTACTGTCCCAGCCGTTCGTAGGCGTATGCGAGATTGATGAACACGGCATCTGAGCGCGGCGATGCGGTCGCCGAGCTCTGAAATGCTGCGGCAGCGTCGTTCCATCGGCTCTCCCGAAGCGCGATGAGACCGAGAAAGAACGACGCAGTCGAGTCCGTGGACCTCAGCTCGATGATGCGCCGCAGCTCGCGCGCGGCGTCGCTGTACATCCGGGCCCGGTAGAACGCGATCCCGAGATTGCGGTGCTCTGTTATCACGCTCTCCGCCACGACCGGGTCGGGCTCGCGCTTTCCCACCGCGACAAGGAATCCGCCGCTCATCAACCCGTAAAGCGCCTTGCCAACCGCGAACTCTCCGAGTGTCGAAGCCTTCATCAGCTCCTTCACGTCCCGATGACCGTCGATGAGTGGCAGAAGCGCCTGCTGCTCGGCAGTGAACGCGATGCTGTTGCGGAGCATCTGCTGCCGGTCGAGAGTGAAGACAGCGTCGAATCCGGGAATCTTCTTCTCGATCAGCGACCACTCGTCCACGCGCCGCGCGCCTTCGAGCAGAAGCTCCTGCGGATCGACAGCGACCAGCTGTGCGCCGGCGGGTGGGCTAATCCCCGGCTCGAAGCTGAACGTTCCGTTCGTCCACGTGAACATCGCGTACACGGCGTCGTCGGTCGCGATAGGTCGTCCCGACACGCGTGCGTGCGATATCCTGCCGTTGTCGAAATAGATCGAGCCGAACCCACGGTCGGCGGCGAGACTCAGGCAGCCTGACTTGCTACCCATAGCGAGCAGCTGAAGGACGTCTGGAAGGCTCGCTTCGCTCAAGTTTCCGCGAATCGCCATCAGCGCATCTCCTCGACGATTCGGTCAGCCACGTCCGGCCACACGATTATGATCTTGGCGGGATCGATTGCTTCGGCGCGCGCGCTCAGATGTCCGGCGACGCCGAGTCGTCCGACGCTCTGCTCCAGAGTCGGTACAATATCGGCGAGGAAGTCCTCGAACTCCCCGTCATTCCACTCGCCCTTTCGAGGCCGCTCACCGCGCATTGCGGTCATAAGATAGCACTCGCTTGCTGCACAGCCGGACCTCTCCTCGAGTCCGTCAGGAAAGCGGGCCGAACAGCGCGTCGAGGCTGCTGTTCAGATCCGACTCGAGGTCGCGGTTGACTTCCATTTCCGGCGCTCGCTGCGGCAGGCCACGCAGTGCATCGCGGAATTCTGAGAAATACAGCCGCACCAGCCCGAGCGTGCTGTCGCGATCGAACGCCGCCAGCAGAAGGAAATCCTTTCCTTCGGCGGTGCACGAACCCATGAACACGCCTTGCGACCGACCACCCTGGTGGAGACCAAGGAATGGTCGTCCGCCAAGCTGTTTGCCCAGCTCCTTTCCCGATGCGTTGATTGCGGCCGCCAGAGCACATGCGGTCATGACCTCCGCTGCGCTAGCGAACCCGAACTGCCCCAGGACCTTGCCGTCGGGTCGTAACGCGACAGCACGCTGCACCCGGGCGTCCTCAACGAAACGGCGCAGCGGAAGGTCGAGCCACGGAGCGCTCACCGCGCCGGCTATCACAGCTGCTCCGCCGCCCGCAACATCTCGAGCCGAAGCCGGCCAAGATTCGCGTTTCGGTCAGTCATCGCGACCAGAACCATGTCACCTCGACCAGCGGCGCAGAGATGTCCGCAATCCGCTTCGAGGCGGACAAAACGAGCGTCGCCGAGTCCGGCGTTTCGCGCCGCCTGACGAGTACGGCGGAACAGGGACGATGCCAGAGCTGCAGCGCTTTCCGTCGTGGCTTCGGAGCCCGTTACTCCGGCCACCACGAGACCATCCTCGATTCCGACGAGCAGCACGCCGAGCACACCCTGGTTACGCTCGAGTCGTGAGACAAGCGGCATGTAAGGTTGTGTCACGCGACCTCCCTCCTCCACGACAACGCCCGGCGCACTGCACGATCCAGCAGCCGCCGGACGAAGCCCACCGGCACCTCGGGCGAAGCCGCCACGAGCACTATCTCATCCCCATCCACTGGAGCAATAGCAAGGTTCGCCTCTTCACACTCGAAGACGATGGCGCACCAGCTTCCGAGAGACAGGTGCCTCATCGCGCGTCGCGCTTCGCTGCCGACGTCGGCGAGAGCGACACCAATCTCGCTGCTGACGTCTCGCCCGTCAGCGTCGAGATAGACGCCTGCCGTAACTTCGCCGCGCGAATCCAGCAGCAGCGCGGTCTGCTCTCCCTCGCCGATGACTTCCGCGAAAGCGCGCCTCGCCCTGTCATCCATTTGCAGCTGCCTCCACGACACACTCGACCAGACCAGTCGAGATCATTCCATATATCGCCTTGGCGACGTCGAACTCGCTCATTGCCAGCACAGCCGCTATCTCGCGGATCGTTCGCTCTCCGTCAACAAGTGTGAGCAGCTCCCATTCGTTCGGACGAATATCGATCGACGATTCGGGGCCGTCACCAAGTGGCGCGATTGCCGGCACCGCGTACGAATTCGGCACCTTGTCTGCGATGCGCGACCATTCGTCGATGCGCCGCGCGCCCTCCATCAACAGCGATTCGGTGCCGACGCGAATACCGGATTCAAGGGGCCCGTCGTCGTCCTTCTCGTCAATGAAGGAGAAGCCTCCCTCTCGCCAGGAAAAGAGCTCGAACACGACGCTCTCGATCTGCTGCCGCATGTAGCGCTCGACTTCACGTTTCGTAATCGAGCCCTGAGCAATGAGAATCTCGCCGAGTCGCCGCTCGTCTCCGGCTTCCTGCGCCGATATTGCCCGCGCCAGCTGATCCTCGTTCACCTTCCCTGCACGACGCAGCAGTGAGCCAAGCGTATGCGCGTTGTCGCGCATCGTCGCTTCGACCACTGCGCCGGATCGGAAATACACCGACCCCTCATTGCCGCGGACCTCGGAGCGCACGCGCAGCCGACCGCTTTTCCTCGTGAGGTCGAGCAGCTGGAACACGTCGTGGATCCCGATGTCCTGGAGCGGGCCTTCGATTGCCATGACTACGGATGCTCCATCGTGGCGATGCCCCGGTATTTCCGGGCAGCGGCGTGGTTGGGGTTGAACTTCAGGACACGAGCGAACGCCCGCGCGGCGTCGCGCGTTCGCTTCATGTCGAGCAGTGACTCTCCCAGGACGACGAGAGCGGCGAAGTGGTACACGTTGCGGCGTAGAAGCGTTACTGCGCGCCGGAGGGCGTCCGACGGCCTTCCCATTGCGCGATAGACCGATGCCAGCTCTACAGCGGCGTTCTCGTCGGAAGGTACGCTTCCGAGCGCGGCGACCAACTCCTTCTCGGCGATGGCATAGTCACCCCGCGCGGCAAAGCAGCGGGCGAGGAGGATCATCCCTTCCTTCTCGTCGGCGCCGCGCGCCATGGCCCGCTTGATCTCTGCGAGCGCGCGGTCGTGCAAACCCTTCGACAGATAATCGCTTGCGAGGGTGTAGTCGGGGACAGCGGCGGCGGCAATTCGTCCTTCGGGCATGGATGCGGCTGCTTCGGGAGAATCCATTTCGAGAACCATCGCTGCCGGAAGAGCTTTTGGATCGAGCTCCGCAGCGCGTGCCGCGCATTCGGCTGCTTCCGCCTCCTCACCCAGACCGGAGAAGGCGAGGCTCAGATTCACGTGAGCTGCGGCGTAGTTTGGATCCGCCTGAATCGCCCGCACGCAAGCGTCACGCGCTTCGCCGAAGTCTCCGAACTCGAGCAGCACGCGGCCGACTCCTGTCCACGCAGCGGCGCTTTCCGGATGATCGCGAAGTACGTTGCGGTACGCGTCGAGCGCGAGCTGGAAGTGCCCCTGTCGGAAAAGCGCGAGCGCGAGATTGAGCCGCGGAGATTTCAGACGCCGATCGTCACGGGCAGCGCGACGAAAACAGTTCGTTGCCTCGCGAACCGTACCGGCCTCCCACAACAGCACGCCGAGGTTGTTGTGAGCGGACGCGTTACCTGGCTCGTCGCGAAGACAACGGCGAAAGCTGTCGCCGGCATCGTCGGTGCGGCCGAGTAGATAGAGCGCGACGCCGCGCTGCATCCAGACACGTGCCGGCGGCGACCCCAGAGTAACGCGGCGGTCGAAGGTATCCAGCGCTGGTCGCGCTTCGCCACGCAGGAGATACAGACTGGCGAGCGCCTCGAGGGCGCCGGCAGGATCCTCTCCGGCGTCGAGGGCAGCCTGGCATTCGCGCTTTGCCTCGGCATGGTAGCCCTTGAGACGAAGCGCCAATGCAAGAGTGAGATGCGGATTGCTCGCATCGGCTGGTCCTTCGCCGATGACAGGCACTCCCGACGGAGTCATGCGGCTCAGCGCTCCTCCCCGCACCAACGGCGCGTCGAGCGAGAGATTCGCTTCGGCGCGGGAGAGCCGGGGATTGAGAGCAACGGCGCGACGGTTCGCTTCGCGCGCCTCGTCTATCCGTCCGAGATCACCGAGTATGAATCCCGCCAGAAAATGCGCGTCGGGGTTCGCCGGGTTGAGATCAATGGAACGTCGCAAGCACCGCAGCGCTTCTTCACCGAGGCCGCGGTTGTAGAAGATTTCGGCGAGAAAGAAATGCAGTACCGAGCTGTTCGGGTCGTGCTCCAGTGCGCGGCGGAATTTTCGCTCCGCCTGATCCAGTCGCCCGGCGGCTTTTTCGGCGATGCCGCTTTCCACGAGGGCGCCGACATCATCCGGTGACTCACGGAGACGGGCCTCGAGGTCGAAAACACGACGCTCCAAAGTTCCGGTCTCACCGAAAGCAATTTCCAGGTTTCGTCGCGCGACACCCATTCGTTCGTCGAGCGCGAGTGCGCTCGAGAACGCGGCAATCGCCTCATCGAACAGTCCGCGACGGAAATAGAAGACGCCAAGATTGTTCTGCGCGCCCGGATCCGTCCTGTCGATCCGACGCGCGAAGGATCTCAGCACACCTGCTTCCGACGCTGTGGTCTGCACCAAGGATCGCTCAGGCTACTTTGACCGCGCGGAAAATCGCGGAGAACGAATCTGAATCCGGGAGGAGCAGGAAGAATCCGCGGAACCGCTCGCCAATCTCCTCGAACGAAAACTCCGTCTCCACGCAGCAGATTGCCGCGCCGTCGTGAACCGTCAGTCGGGTTCCGAGAATTTCCTCCATCAAACCGACGGTAAGGCGGGGTGGTGACGGCATCAGCTGCATGCCCAGAAATTCGCTGAGCGCCGTCATGTATGCTCCGCCAAGGATGTTGCCCGCCTCTTTCAAAGCCGATTCCTCGAGCGGATCGAGCTGACCTCCCGGCCGACGCTCGCGGCGCAGCATCAGATCCGCAAGCCGGCGTCCCGTGAGCAGCGGCAATGCGAGCAGAGTCTGCCCGGTTAATGATCCGTTCATGTCCATCTGTACTGTCACAAGTGGCTGGCCGACGGGAGCGATTGTCGGAATCAGCTCGAAGAGCGGCGCGATATTTACCGTGGGTACGTCGATCATGATGCGCGCGCCCGTCATCAGCGACAGCGCAGTCGCCGCGTGACCGGCGCCGATGCTCGCAACCTCCTTCAGCGCGTCGACCCGTTGCGGTGTCATCGTCCCCGCAGCTGCCGCGGAGAAAGTCACCGGAGGAACAACGAAATCAGTCATCGTACCGCCTATGCGACGCCGCGCGCATCGAGTATCAGCGCGGGCGAGCCGTTTGAGAGTATCGTCGCGCCGCTGAAGAACGGGGGCATTCCTCGCGCGGCGTCGAACGCCTTTACGACTACTTCCTGCTGGCCGATGAACTCGTCGACGACAAGCGTCGCACGCTTCTCCGGAAGATCGAGCACCACCGCATGTGCGGCGGTCGTCTCGCGAGGCGGATATCCGAGTCGCTCACGAAGACGCGATGCGGGGAGCGTCTCCCCGCGGACCGTCACCATCTCCTGACCATCCGCCTCCACGCACATGTCGGGCGTCAGCACAAGCGTCTCAACGACGTGCGTGATCGGCAGCGCGTAGACCTCGCCGCCAGTACGCGCGATGAGTGCGTGGATGATCGCGAGTGTCACCGGAAGCCGCAGCGTGATTGTCGTTCCGTAGCCAGTGGCGGTGTCCAACTCAACCGATCCGCCAAGCGATCGGACCTTCGTCGCAACGACATCGAGGCCGACGCCGCGTCCCGATATCTGCGTAACCCGCTCTGTCGTGGAGAATCCGGGGCGGGCAACCAGGTCGAGCACTTCGGCGTCGGTCAACGTTCCCGTCTCGTCATTGGTCAGCCCAACCATTCGAGCCCGCTCCCGGACGCGGTTCCGATCTATGCCGCGACCGTCGTCGGTGACATGAATTAGAACCGACGATCCGTCGCGCTCGGCGGACAGTGTGAGGCGCGCCAGCGGATTCTTCCCCGCCGCTCGCCGCTCCGCAGGCGGCTCGATACCGTGGTCCAGCGAGTTCCGAAGGAGATGCAGAACCGGATCGCCCAGCTCGTCGAGGACTGACTTGTCAACCTCGATGTCCATGCCGCGGATCTCCAGCTGAACACGTTTCCCGAGTGCAAGGGCGGTGTCGCGGACCATCCGGTCGAAGCGATCGAACGCCTGACCCACCGGAACCATTCTGCTGGTGGTAACCTCGTGCTGGATGTCGGCGATCAGACGCGACGCCTGGAGCACCGCTTCGGTGAGCTCCTGGTCGGCACGTCGCTTGGAAACGTCGGTCAGTCGGCCCCGCGCGATCACCAGCTCACCTGCAAGCCGCATGAGGGAATCGAGCCTGTCCGCGTCCACTCGTACGCTGCGCGGACCGCGCTCCGTCAGCGGTTCCTGCGCGGTGGCCGCGATCGCGACTGCCGGCGTGGGACGGAGCGGCGTCGTTCGCCGCGGCGTTCCGCGAGACGGCGTGGGCCGCGACGGCGTCGACAGACGAGAGTTCCCGCGCGCCGGCGTCGCGCGCGAGGGCGTGGTGCGAGCCGGTGTTCTGCGCCCCGACTGAGCGAGGAATCGCGGCACTAGAGCGGGACGCGTCACCGGCCATTCCATCGTCGGCATCATGCCGGCCTCGTCCGCGGCAATCCCGTCGGCCGTGGTCTCCAGCATCCGCACGACGTCGGCGACATCCACGATCGCATTTGGGTCGGCGGACACCGCAACGATCGCGCTTTCCAGCGCGTCCACGGCCTCGAAGAGGGCGTCCATCAGAGATGGCGAAGTATCGATCAGCTCCTGCCGAAGCTTCGACAAGAGCGCCTCGAACGCGTGCGACAAATCGCGCACACCCTCGTATCCCATCGCCGCCGCCATTCCCTTCACGCTGTGAACGGCGCGGAAAAGCTCGGAGATGCGCTCCGCGCCTCCCCCCCGCTCGATGGCGAGAAGGGCTGCGTTCATCTCGGAAAGCCGCTCGCGCGATTCGTCGCGGAACAGCTCGGCGTAGCGCGCGGTGTTCACGTTATCCGAGAACCCGTTGCACCGCCTCGAGAACGCGGCTCGGTTGGAACGGCTTCACGACGAAGTCCTTCGCCCCGGCCTGAATCGCCTCGGCAACGAGCGCCTGCTGTCCCATTGCGCTGCACATCAGCACCCGCGCCTCGGGATCGAACTCTGTGATCGCCTTCACCGCGTCGATGCCGCCCATCTCCGGCATGATGATGTCCATCGTGACGAGATCGGGCTTCAGCTGGCGGTACTTCTCCACCGCCTGAGCGCCCGAGTCGGCTTCGCCGATCACCTCCAGACCAGCCTGCGTGAGAATGTCGCTGATCATCGTCCGCATGAATACCGCGTCGTCGCACACCAGTACCGTGTTGTTCACCTGTGCCCCCTCAAGCGAGTGCTGTTCTGACCATTGCGCCGAGATCGACAAGCGCGTCCTGTGGAACATCCCTGTCGAGCAATCCCATATCGTGAACCTCGTCCACAATCACTCCCGCGACCCGCGATCCGTGCTCCACGAGCAGAATGCTGGCGAAAGGAGATTTCACCGCCTCACCGTACACGCAGAGCGACGCGTCGAGGACGGTGACGAGGTTGCCGCGAAGATTGATGAGCCCGCGAACCCAGGCTTGCGCACCCGGAAGCCGCGTCGTCGGTTGAACCGCGATGATCTCACGAATCTCCTCGATCGCCGCGCAATGTGTCCGGCCGGAGAGATCGAACATCAGCACGCGACGGAGCGCAGCCGCTACCGGACGCTCTTCGCCCTCCGCTGGATCGGAATCCGCTGCGGGTGCAAGGTCGAGTGGCTCGAAATCGCGGAGCGAGCTAGTCAAAGAAGCCGAATCCGGCGAGCGGATCTTCGGCTTCGACCAGCCCGGAGCCGGCGGCGATCGAATACAGCGATCGTCGCAGGTCTTCAGGAAGCGGTGAGCGAATGTCCATCGGCGCGCCAGTTAGTGGATGATCGAAAACGAGCCACGCCGCGTGCAGAAAATGACGCCTGGGTTGAAGCCCGACGATTCGTCTCCCTCCCCCGCCGCTATAAACGTCGTCACCCATCACCGGGTGCCCGACCGACGCGAGATGAACGCGAATCTGATGGGTTCGCCCGGTGTGCAAAGTCGCACGCAGCAGGTCTCCCGGTCCAAAGCGGGCGAGTCGGACGAAGTCCGTCCTCGCCTGCTTGCCACTATTGACGACTGCCATACGCTTTCGGTCTCGCGGGTCGCGCGCAACCGGCTTCTCCACTGTCATGCTGTCCCCATTCACGTGCCCCCAGATCATCACGGCGTACCGCCGGCTGACCCTTCTGGCGGCGATCGCCGCGCTGAGGTTGCGGTGAGCGCGGTCTGTCTTTGCGACGATCAGGAGACCAGACGTTTCCTTGTCCAGCCGATGGACGATCCCGGCACGCTCGGCAGACGCGCCGGGCGCGAGACTGCCACCCCTGCCGAGGAGCGCATTGACCAGCGTTCCGCTCCAGTTGCCGGGAGCTGGATGGACAACCATGCCTGCGGGTTTGTCGATCACGATCAACGAGTCGTCCTCGAACATCACCCGGAGGGGGATGTCCTCGCCGGCGATAATGCGCTTCTCTCGCGCGGGCTCGACGACAGTTACGACGTCGCCGACCACAGTGCGATAGCTTGCCTTCTCGCGCTTCCCGTTCACGAGGACGTTCCCGTTCGCAATGAGAGTCGCGGCCTGGGTGCGCGACAACTCCGCCTTTCCCGCCACAAACAAATCGAGGCGAACGTTGGCGTCCGCCTCGACCTTGAACTCGCTTCGCCGGGCCTCCTTTGCGTCGCTCTCGGCAGGATTCCGTCTGAGCAGAGTTAGATCTCTGGATTGGCGGGGGATACGGCTGGAGGGCTCATCGGCATCGAGTCTGCCGCCAGTCCTTCGCGCAACTCGGATGCAACTGCCTCGTCCGCACGCTCTTCACCCCACAGCACCCACGCCAGCAGGAACGCACCGACGCTTACCGCCATATCGGCCACATTGAACGTCGGCCAGCGCATATCGCCGATGCCGACGTCAATGAAATCCACGACGCCGGAGGATGACCGGATCCTGTCGATGAGGTTACCCAGTGCCCCGCCGCAAACCAGCGCGATGGCAAGAGTGCGCGTCAGCTCTCCATCGCGCGTTGCCCGATAAAGACGGCCAAGGATGTACAGCGCTCCGATCGTGAGCGCCATGAATATCCAGCGTGAGTAGGAGCCCAAATGCAGCCCGAAGGCCGCACCCGGATTGTAGACCAGCGTTAGCCGGACGGATTGCCCGAGGATCTGATGCGGCATTCGTTGCGGAACGAGCGCCCACACCGCCAGCGCCTTGGTGATGACGTCGGCAACGACGATCACCACCAGGACACTCCAGAAAAGTGGTGGGTTAGCTCTGCCTCTTTGCATCTTCCTCACGCTGCTTGCAGTCAATGCAGTATCGCGCGTGGGGAAGCGCGTCGAGCCGCTCGTAGGCGATGTCCTGGCCGCAGTTGTGGCACTTTCCAAACGTCTCTGGAGAGCGATAAAGCCGCCGCAATGCCTCGTCGAGATGCCAGAGGAAGCGGCCTTCCTGACTCGCGAACAGGAACGCCTTCTCGCGCTCCATTGCGTCCGTGCCCTGGTCCGCCATGTGAAACGAGTAGGCGCTGAGATCGCCGTCCGCGCCTTGAGGCGTCGAGCCGAACGTCTCGTCGTAGTGCCCGAGCTCTTTCAGCACGCGCTTCCTCTCCTCGAGGAGCCTCTTCTCGAAATGCTCCAGGTGCTTCTTTGTCATCGGCTTCTGTTTCTTGACCGGCGCTGATGTAGCCATCTAGACCGCCCTCTGTAATTCGACGCGAACCGTTTGACCTTCGATAACCACAGTGCGCGCCAAGTCATGTTCGTTGATTTCACCGCCCACCTCGAGGTCTCGAGCGAGCACCTCGCCGGCAATCCAATCGCGATGAGTCCGCACCGCGGCCTCGACTTCCGACGGCCCGGCGAGCCATAAAGTTACCCGATCACTCACCGCAAAGCCCGATTCCTTACGCATCCTTTGCAAGCGGCTGACCACTTCACGGGCCAAGCCCTCGGATCGAAGCTCGGGGGTGACCTGCGCGTCTATCGCCGCGAAGTACCCGCCTCCCTCCTTGACAACGAGCTGGCCCGACGCACGGCGCACGATTGCGAGGTCCTCGGGATCGAGGCCGCGAGTATCGTCACCAACGGTGATCGTGAGCGGCTCTCCTCTCTCGAATGCCAGCAGGCGCTCGCTGGTAAGAGCCGCCACTGCTTGCGCCGCTACCGGCGTTTCCTTGCCGAATTTCTTTCCGAGCGTGCGATAATTTGGTTTCGCTTCGAGGGTGACCAGCTCGTCGGCTGACGAAAGGAAGCTTACGTCACGCACGTTGAGCTCCTCCTTGAGGAGCGGCACGAGAGCCTCGATTTCCTGCGGAGTCGCTTGCGCGCGCGTACCCCCCGCAACGCGCTCGGCATCGGGAACCACGCACACCATTCCCGACAAGGGCTGCCGCACCTTTACTCCTGCTTCTTCGCGCGCGGCTCGGCCGAGCGTGGAGAGCGCGCGTATATGCTCCATTGCCGACTCGAGGGCAAGGTCGCGCTCGCCCGGATTCTCTCGCGCGTAGGTCGCGAGATGCACAGATGCGCCCGTGAGCTCCGTATGCATCCAGTCAGTAATGAACGGCGCGAACGGGGCGAGCAGCCGGCACGTGACCGCAAGCACCTCGTGCAGCGTCGCGAATGCGGCGCGATTGTCGTCAGTGTCCACGTCGTAGAAGCGCGGACGGTTCAGCCGGACGTACCAGTTGGACACGTCATCCACGACGAAGTCCATCACCGCTCTCGCTGCAAGCGTCGGTTCATACCGCTCGAGCAGCGAGTCGGTCTCGCGTTCGACAAGCGCCAGGCGGGAAAGAATCCACCGGTCGATCGGTCGCCTCGCGGCCGGAGCCGGATCCAACCCGGATGGCTCCCACCCGAAGTTCGCGTACTCGGCGAAGATGCCACTGTAAACGTTCTTCAGCGTCAGCAGGAACTGCGCGGTTGTTTGGCGTATGGCGCTCTCGTCGAATCGTCGCGGCGTCCAGACCTGGCTCGACGCAACGAGGAACAGCCGCACCGCGTCCACGCCGTGCCTCGGGATCACGTCCCAGGGATCGACGACGTTGCCGCGGCTCTTCGACATCTTGACTCCGTCAGCGTCGAGTACCAGGTCGTTCACGACAACCGCGCGATAAGGCGCTGTATCAACCGAATCCTGGAGCTCTCCGCGATGACGGAGAGTATTGCGCGGCAGCGCATCGTCGAGACCGGTGGCGATCGCCAGCAACGAGTAGAACCATCCGCGCGTCTGATCAACGCCTTCGGCGATGAAGTCAGCTGGATAATGGCGGCCGAACGTTTCCTCGTTCTCGAATGGGAAATGCCATTGCGCGAATGGCATCGAGCCGGAATCGAACCAGGTATCGATTACCTCCGGAACGCGGCGCATCGTCCCTCCACAGCTCGCGCATTTCCACTCGTAGCCGTCGATGAACGGTTTGTGTGGATCGAAGTCCTCCTCCAACTCGCGCCCTGCCCGGTCGGCGAGCTGCGCGTAGCTGCCGACTGCCTCGACGTGACTCACGTCCTGGTCGCAGATCCAGAGTGGCAGGGGCGTGCCCCAGTAGCGATCGCGGGAGATCGCCCAGTCGATGTTGTTCGCCAGCCATTCACCGAACCGGCCCTCGCCCATTTCCGGGGAGTGCCAGTCGACACGGGCATTTCGCGTGAGCATCGCGTCCCGGAACGCGGTGGTGCGAATGAACCACGAAGTGCGGGCGTAATACAGCAGGGGCGTGTCGCATCGCCAGCAGTGTGGATACGAATGCTCGATGGTGGACGCCTTCCAGAGAATGCCCCGGCGCTCGAGCTCCTCAATGATCGGCCTGTCGGCGGCCTTCACGAACATTCCTCCGACGACAGGTATGCCCGCCGGAAATTCACCGCGCTGATCCACGGGCTGGGCGAACACGAGATCGTTCTTTTTTGCTGCGGCATAATCGTCGGCGCCGAATGCAGGCGCCATGTGCACCACGCCGGTTCCATCTTCGGCAGACACGAAATCCTCAGCGACGATCAGCTCAGAGTCTCCGCCGCCTTCGAGAGGAATCCAGTCGAGAGGCCGGCGATAGCGAGCGCCGGCGAGCTTCAGTCCGGAAAAGGTCGACACTCTCTCCCACCGATCGGCGTAATCGGCGCCAAGCACCGGCTCGATTCGCGGCTCCGCGAGAACGATCGTTCCCGCCGTCGGATCGCTGCGCTTCCTCAGCTCGGTGTATTGCAGATCCGGATTCACGGCGAGCGCTACGTTCGATACGAGCGTCCAGGGCGTCGTTGTCCAGACGAGAATCCGTCGGCGTCCGCCGGCGGAGCGATCGGAAGTGATGAGATCGAGCGCGATATACACGCTTGGGTCCCGGACGTCTCGATACCCCTGCGCTACCTCGTGGCTCGAGAGTGCCGTGCCGCAACGTGGGCAGTACGGGAGGATCTTGTGGCCGCGGTACAACAGATCGCGCTCGTGCAGCGTCGCCAGCGCCCACCAGACACTCTCGACGTAGTCGTTCGTGTAGGTCACGTACGCATCGTCGTATGTCAGCCAGAAGCCAATTCGCTCGCTGAGGCGCTCCCAGTCCTCTTTGTACTTCCAGACACTTTCGCGACAGAGCCGATTGAACCGCTCCACGCCGATCTCTTCGATCTGCTGCTTTCCACTGATGCCGAGGGACTTCTCGACCTCGATCTCGACCGGCAGACCGTGAGTGTCCCATCCTGCGCGGCGGGTGACGTGAAAGCCGCGCATCGATCGGTGGCGGCAGAAGAGATCCTTGATGGTGCGGGCGAACACGTGGTGAATGCCCGGCTTTCCATTCGCCGTTGGGGGTCCCTCGAAGAACACGTACTCCGGTCGACCCTCGGCAGCTTCCATCGTGCGCGCGAACAGCCGCTCCGACTGCCAGCGATGGAGCAGCTCGCGCTCGACTTCGTCCGCGGGACGGTTCGTCGGGAGCTTTCGGTATCGCTCCTTTGGCTCAGCGATTGTCACGGACGGCGCTGTAGGGGCCAATTCTTTCTCACTCGCGGGGACCGAAGAGCGTCGTCCCGAGGCGCACCATCGTCGCTCCTTCCTCGACGGCGATCTCATAGTCACCGGACATTCCCATTGAAAGCTCGGTCGCGGGATGCCCCAGACGCGCGAGAGCGTCGCGAGACTCGCGCGCTGCGGCGAAAGTGCGGTGCAGCTCGGCTTGATCGGCGTCCAGTCGCGCGATCGTCATCACGCCACGGAGACGAATTCCCGGCATTCCGCGCAGTCGATCGGCTTCGCGCTCGACCTCCGACGGGTCGAATCCCCCCTTCGTCTCTTCGCGGGATGGATTCACCTGAAGCAGCGTGTCCACAGCAGCGCCTCGCTCCGACGCGAACCGATCAATGGCGTCGGCGAGGCGGATGCTGTCCAATGCATGAAAGAGATCGAAGTGATCGAGTGACTTCACCTTGTTTCGCTGAAGATGTCCGATGAGATGCCAGCGAACCGCAACGCTGACATGTGGCATTTTCGCCAGCGCCTCCTGCACCCGGTTCTCGCCAATGTCGCGGATCCCCGCTTCCCATGCAGAGAGCGCCGCCTCTGGACCGTGAGTCTTTGTTACTGCGACGATGGTGACCGGTTGCGAGTGCCCGCCGCGCCGCGCCGCCTCGGCGATGCGCTCACGTACCCCGGCGATTCGATCGACGAGCCCCGGGTATGGCATCGCGGGAAATCTAGTGAACAGTGGAAGGGGTGTCGCATTCGAAGTCTCGACGGACCATCAGGCCAAGATTAACCACCGAGACACCGAGGCACCGAGGCCACTGTCGCTATAGAGAGATCGGGACTACTGCAGGCATGCCGGCTACGCTCGAGATCGTTTTTGTTTTTCTCGGTGCCTCGGTGTCTCGGTGGTTAATCTTGGCTAGAGGATGGTCGCGATCCACAATCGCTCACGAACCGAATTTCTCGATCAGGCTGACGAACAATCTCCGGAGATCGTTGTACGTCACGAGGGCGAACAGCAAAAGGACAGCTGCGAGACCGGCGCGAAGGATGTACTCACGCGTCTGCGCGCTGAAGGCGCTTCCCTTGATGGACTCGAGAACGTTGACGAGAATCTGACCGCCGTCGAGGATCGGTATCGGAAGAAGATTGAAAACGGCCAGGTTGATGCTGATCAGGGCAAGAAGGAAAAGAAGATTCTCGATCCCTCCGCGCGCCGCCTGCACGGATGCCTGGGCGATCATGATCGGACCGCCAAGCTCACGCGGAGACACCTGCCTCGTCGCGAGACCCTTGAGCGCGCCGATCACCGACCCTGCCATCACCCACGTCGTTCGCCATCCGGCTTCCACGGCGGCGGCAAAGCTCACACGCCGGGATCCCTGCTGCGGTACGATTCCAATCCGGCCCACGACCTTGGCTGGCTGTCCCGCGACGGCCGCAAGGGTCTCGGCCGCGGGCGTGACGGTGAATTGACGCTGCCCGGCGCCTCTGACGACATCAATTACGAGCGGAACACCCGCTGAAACGCCGATCTTCGCAACAAGTGAATCCCACGCAGTTGCGGGAACACCATTTATCGCGACTACACTATCGCCCGCTCTGATCCCGCTCAGCGCCGCCGGCCGCCCCGCAAAAACCGAGTCAGCTCGCGTTGACAGATAGGGACTGCCGTAATGAGCGAACATGCCCGTCGTCACGACGAGTGCGAGGAGCGTGTTCATCGTCACCCCGGCGAGCATTATCGCCAGTCGCGCGGGCAGAGGCTTCGACTCGAACCAACGACTGGAAGGAATCGGCTTGGGACCGAACGGGATCAACGCGTTCGGATCAAGCGGCTCTCCTTTCGGCGCGCCCTGAGTCGCGGCGCTCTCGCTGCCACCCTCGAGAAACGCGGTCGCCTCATCGTCGCGAGACGCCATTCTCACGTAGCCACCGATTGGAAACGCCGCGAGAATGTACTCGGTTTCACCCCAGCGCTTCTTCAGCAGCGCCGGCCCAAACCCGATTGAGAAGCGCGGTGTGTAAACACCAACCAGCTTGGCGACCAGAAAATGCCCAAGCTCATGAACGAATACCACGAGGCCGAATACGATCAGCGGAGCCAGAACGGCTAGCATCCGAACATCTCTTTGACATGTTGGCGGGCGGCTCGGTCGGCGGCGAGCAGATCCGTTCGCGTTGTTGCGTCAACGCTGCCGAGCTTCTTGAGCGCCGACTCAACCGCGGGTGCTATCCGCGTGAAGCGAATTCGTCCATCCAGAAACAACGCCACCGCCTCTTCGTTGGCTGCATTGAACACGGCAGGAGCTGCGCCACCTCGCCTCCCGGCTTCAACCCCCATCGCAAGCAGCGGGAACTCTCCGTGCGCAACCGGCTCGAACGTCATCGGTGACAGAGCCACCGGGTCGAATCGCGCCACGCCGTCGTCCGCGACCCGCTCGGGGTGAGTCAATGCATACAGCACCGGCAGCTCCATCGTCGGAACGCTCATCTGCGCCACGACGCTGCCGTCAACGAACTCCACGAACGAGTGGACGACACTCTGTGGGTGAACCACCACTTCGATGCGCTCGTATGGCAGTCCGAATAGGAAATGGGCCTCGATCACTTCCAGCGCTTTGTTGGCCAGCGTCGCACTGTCGATCGTGATCTTTCGGCCCATGGACCACGTCGGATGGCGAAGGGCATCCTCCACACTCACCTCGTCGAGCTCACTGATGGAACGCCCGCGAAATGGGCCGCCTGATGCGGTGAGTATCACTCGCCGCACGTTCCGGCCGGGATGACCCGAAATGCATTGCAGAATTGCGCTGTGCTCGCTGTCCACGGGAACTATCTCTCCGCTCCCCTCTCGCGCGGCGGCCGCGACGAGCTCTCCCGCAACGACGAGCGTCTCCTTGTTGGCAAGCGCTACACGCTTGCCTGACTCGAGCGCCGCAATGGTCGCGTCGAGTCCGGCTGCGCCCACTATCGCGTTCAGCACGATGTCGACGTCTGGCAGGGTCGCAGCGTCGACCAGACACTGCACACCGCGGTTCCATTCCTCGTCTGTTGCTTCCGTGCAATTCACGAGGCCCACATAGCTCGGATTGAACAGGCGCGCCTGATCCCGAAGCAATGCGGCATTGCTGTTGGCGGTGAGCGCGGTCACGGAAAAGCGCTCGGGATGTCGCGCGATGACGCGAAGCGCGGTGGTTCCGATCGAGCCGGTCGAGCCCAGCACCGCCACGCGCTTTGTCATCGTCCTGGCGTTGGAAACAGGAGATGCCCCAACATGAAGTAGGCTACTGGCAGGGCAAACACCAGACCGTCAAAGCGATCCAGTATCCCACCGTGACCGGGAAGCAGGCGCGACGAATCCTTCACACCAGCGTCACGCTTGAAGAGCGACTCGGCGAGATCGCCCGTTTGCGCCGCTATGCTCACCGCTACCGCGAACACGATCGCACCCGCGCTCGACACCCCGAGCTGCGCGAGCTGAGGAAGGACGAAGCGAGCGTAGAGAACCGACACCACCAGGGCTACCGCTATTCCCCCGATTGCTCCAGCGACCGTTTTTCCGGGGCTTACGGATGGCATCAGCTTCCGTCCGCCGATCATCCTGCCGATGGTGTACGCCCCGGTGTCCGTAGCCCAGACCATCGCGACGGGATACATCACGAGCGCGGTTCCGGCAACCGATCCGATCGCGTGTTCATTGGCGCGAAGCGCGTACACGAACGCGATCAGCGCCGGATATACCGCCGCCAGAATCGTTGCTGCGAGAGCGGACATCGGTTTTCTCGAGACCGCTCGCGTCCAGAGGATCGCCGCGACGAGGACGACGAGAATGAGCGCAGCACCCGCCGGCGACACGTCGAAGACGCCGAGATAGTGGGCGTGGACGAGGAGCGGGATCGCCGCGGCGATCATGATGGCTGCCGGCTCGAGCGGGTCTGCTCCGGCCTCGCGCTGCATTCGCAGTAGCTCCCAAGCGCCGATGGCAGACACAGTCGCCGCTGCGGCGGCGAGAATCCATCCGCCTGCGTAGATCAGCCCCAGCATCAGCGGCGCTCCGACGAGGGCGAAGAGGAGGCGCCGGGCGAGCTCGCTCACGAGCTCAGACTTCCATGATCTCTGCTTCTTTTCCCTTCAGCAGATCGTCGATCCTGGCGATGTATTCGTCGTGAAGCTTCTGCAGGTCCTTCTCGGCGTGCTTGACGTCGTCCTCCGACGTCTTGTCCAGCTTTTTCAGGACTTCGCGCGCGTGGGTTCGCGCGTGACGGATGCCGATGCGCGCTTCTTCCGCGAGCTTGTGCACCACCTTCACCAGCTCGCGCCGCCGCTCCTCATTGAGCGCCGGTAACGGAACACGGATCGTTCCGCTCTGCGTCTGCGGATTCAAACCCAGATCCGATTCCCTCAGTGCCTTCTCGACTGCCTGCGTCAAGCCCTTGTCCCAGGGAGTTACGGTGAGAAGGCGCGGCTCCGGCGCAGATACGCTCGCCACCTGATTGAGCGGCAGCACCTGTCCGTAGGCATCGACGCGGACCGTGTCGAGTAGGTTGACAGTTGCCTTGCCGGTCCGAATGGACGCAAGCTCGCGTTTGGATCCCTCGAGCGCCTTTTCCATGCTCGCCCGCGCATCCTTGATGATCTGCGGAATCGTGGTCATTGGACGATCGTTCCGATGCGCTCTCCGGTGACCGCGCGCGCAATCGCTCCTGGAGTATTGATGTTCAGCACGATGACTGGAAGGTTGTTCTCGCGGCAGAGTGCAATCGCCGCCTGGTCCATCACCGCCAGCTCCTGGAGGAGCACGTCACGATAGCTGATGCTCTGGTAGAACGTCGCATCGGCCACCTTCTTCGGGTCTGCGGAATAGACGCCGTCAACGCTTGTCGCCTTGATGATCACCTGCGACTTGGTCTGAATTGCGCGGAGCGCGGCCGCTGTATCGGTGGAGAAGTAGGGATTACCGGTTCCCCCTGCGAAGATCACGATCCGGCCTTTCTCGAAGTGACGGAGCGCCCGGCGTCTGATGTAGGGTTCGGCAATCTGTTCCATGTTGATCGCCGTCATCACCCGCGTTTCCATCCCCGCTCGCTCGAGGACGTCTTGAACGGCAAGCGCGTTGATAACCGTCCCTAGCATTCCCATGTAGTCGCTGCCGACGCGATCCATTCCCATCTTCGAGAACTGTGCGCCGCGGACGATGTTGCCCCCGCCAATCACGAGCCCGATGCCTGCTCCGAGGTCGACCACGCGCCTGATCTCTCCTGCGAGGCGATCGAGCGTGTCGAAATCGAAGCCGGCACCGTGGCCTCCGGCGAGAGCCTCGCCGGAGACCTTGAGTAGAACTCGGGAATAAGCGAGCGGCACGCCGCTCCTTACTCCTCTCCCATCTGGAACCGCACGAAGCGTCGGACCTGAATGTTCTCTCCAACCTTCGCCGATGCCTCCTTCACCAGTTCACCGATCGTCTTCTTCGGCTCCCGGATGTAGGGCTGCCGCATCAGGCACACGTCCTTGTAGTACGCCTCGACTTTTCCCTCGACCATTCGCTGGACGATGTTGTCGGGCTTTCCACTGGAGCGCGCCTGCTCCTCGGCGATACGACGCTCCACGGCGACCTTGTCGGAGGGAATACCCTCGCGATCCACCGCAATTGGTGCGGCGCTCGCGATGTGCAGCGCGATCTCGCGAGCGAGCTGGCGGAAGTCTTCAGTGCGCGCGACGAAATCAGTCTCGCAGTTCACCTCCACCAGCACTCCCACCTTTCCGTTGTGGTGGATGTAGCTGGTGATGACTCCCTCGCTCGTCTGCTTTCCAGCGCGCTTCTCGGCCTTGGCGATGCCCTTGATGCGGAGGTATTCCTCCGCCTTGGACATGTCACCCTTGTTCTCTTCGAGCGCCCGTTTGCACTCCATCATGCCCGCGCCCGTCTTTTGTCGGAGCGTCTGTACGTCCTTCGCTGTGAAAATCGTCGTTGACATCTTCTAATCCTCTCGCGGGCCTCTCGGCGGCGCGTGTCTCAGTTGAAAAAACGCCGCCGGCTTGTCTGCCGGCGGCGGGTACCGCCCGCAGGCGGTTGAAGTTAACCCTCGGCTGACTCGGCGTTAGCCGCCGTGTCGTCCGCGGCGCCGGAATCACCCGTGGATTCCGACTCCGTTGCATCTGTTGCGTCGCCACCCGACTTGAGCCGCGCCGCGATTGCCTCCGGCTTGGCTCGCCGCCTGCGCGGTCGCCGCTTTCGTCTCCGATCCCCTTCCTCCGGCTCCGCACCACGGTCGGAGCTGTAGGTGTACGACTCCGCCTCCTCCACCTCTTCGCGGATCGGCGCTTCACGCCGTGCCTCGACAATGGCGTCGGCGATTGCATGCGTCACCAGCTCCACCGACTTGATCGCGTCGTCGTTGCCCGCAATCGGTACCGTGATCAGATCCGGATCGGCGTTCGTGTCCACCAGCGCGATTATCGGAATGCCGAGCTTGTTCCCCTCGCTGACCGCGATCCTCTCCTTCTTGGAGTCGATCACGAACATCAGTCCGGGAAGTCTGCTGAGATTCTTGATGCCCGAAAGGTTCTTTGAGAGCTTGTCGCGCTGACGTCCCATCATCAGCTGCTCCTTCTTCGTGTAGTTCTCGAAGTCGCCTCCCGCCTCGCTGCCCGCCTCCAGCTCCTTCAGCCGGCGGACCTGCTTCTTCACTGTCTGGAAGTTGGTGAGTAGACCGCCGAGCCACCGCTCGGTGACGTGCATTCCGCCGCACCGCTCTGCCTCTCCCTTGACGATGTTGACGAGCTGCCGCTTGGTGCAGACGAACAGCACGTTCTCGCCGCGGAGAATGACGTCGCGCGCCAGCTTCTTCGCCATCTCCAGCTGACGCAGCGTCTTCTGGAGATCGATAATGTGAATCCCGTTGCGCTCGGCGAAGATGAAACGACGCATCTTCGGGTTCCAGCGGCGGGTCTGATGGCCGAAATGAACTCCGGCGGCGAGTAGCTGATCGAGGTTTGGCTGCGACATTAATTAATAGGTTCCTGTCTTACCGCTTCGAGAACTGGAATTTCTTGCGTGCCTTTGGACGACCCGGCTTCTTGCGCTCTACGGCTCGCGCGTCGCGCGTCAGAAGACCCAGATCGCGCAGCTTGCGACGATGCGCTTCGTCCACCTTGACCAACGCACGCGCAACAGCAAGCCGCAACGCGCCCGCCTGGCCGGTGAGCCCGCCACCCTCCACCTTCGCAACGATGTCAAACCGCCCGAGAGTGTCGGTAACCGTGAACGGCTGCTGGATCGCGGAAACGTGCGCCGAGCGGGGGAAGTAGTCGCCGAGCGTGCGCCCGTTGACCTGCCATTTGCCCGAGCCGGGCCTCAGATAGAGCCGGCACCGCGCTTCCTTGCGGCGTCCGATGGTGTGCGTCTGCGAATTGTCGGCCATTACTTCTCTTTCTTCGTGTTGAGGTCGAGCACTTTCGGCTGCTGCGCTGCGTGAGTGTGATTGGCGTCGGCGAACACGCGGAGCTTACGCCGCAGGTTTTGCCGAGCCAGAGTCGTCTTCGGAAGCATTCCGTATACCGCCTTCTCGATCACCCGCTCGGGATGCTTCTCGATCATTGCCGCGAATGGCGTGAACCGCTCGTGGCCCATGTAGCCGGTGTGGTGGAAGTACCGCTTCTGCTCCGCCTTCCGGCCGGTGACCTTCACCTTGGACGCGTTGATGACGATGACGTTGTCACCGGTGTCCATGTGTGGCGTGTACATCGGCTTGTGCTTGCCGCGGATGATCTTCGCGACCTCGGCCGCGAGCCGTCCGAGTACCATCCCGGAGGCGTCGACGACGTACCAGTCGTGCTTGATGTCGCGCGGAGTTGCGGTATAGGTCTTCATGGGAATGATCGTGCGTAAAGCCGACAGCCCGCCCCCGATAAAGAGGAGAGCTGGCGGTGATTGAGGCCTGGTTTTAGTGGTTTTGAGACAGCCTATAAAGGTAGACGGCGCAGGGATTTGAGTCAATCCGAAGAGACAACAAAAAACTACTACGGACTGCGGACTCACCGCGGATTGCGGACCAACTCCAAGTTGCTTCTCATTCCAGCTCGATCAGCACGGCTCCCTTCTCTACCGCCATCCCCGCCTCCACGAGAACCGCCCCTACCCGACCTGCCGTCCCGGCTCTAAGCTCGTTTTCCATTTTCATCGCTTCCATCACGATCACTCCCTGCCCCGCGCTCACTTCGTCGCCTGCGCGCACCTCGACTCGAACGATCAGGCCGGGCATGGGCGCCACGATTGGAGCAGGACCAGTGGGAACCGAGGTGACCGCAGTGATATCGCGAATCGCGCGTGCCCGCTCGTCCAGAGCCTCGGCGGCGAATCGATAACCACCTATCCATATGGTATAGGAGCCTCGAGCGGACCCACGCCGTACCACTGCCCGATGGACATCGGAGTCGAGGGTAACGAGACTCACTGGAGCTCCCTCGAGGTCAGTCAGCGCAGCAGGTGTCGCTTCGCTCGCGATCCTCGCGATTCCTCCCACAAGCTCGACTTCGGTGCGTTCCCCATTCAAGTCCACGAAATACTTCATGTCGCCGGCACCAGCTCGCACACCGTTTCCACATGGGCGGTCTGCGGGAACATGTCGAATCCAGTGAGCGATTCTAGGCGATAGCCCGGAAGTCTCGTCAGATCGCGAGCAAGGGTTGCGGGATTGCAGCTCACATAAATGAGCGCCGTTGGCCGCTCAACCTGCGATTCGAGCGCGACACACACCCGCTCGTCGAGGCCTGCCCGGGGTGGATTGAGCAGCACCACGTCCGCAGGGAGCGCCGCGGCGATCGCATCCTCGACTTTCGCTCGCACAGATCTCGATCCCTCGGGAAGCCTGGACGCGCACCATTTCGCGGCATTCTGGTCCAGCTCGATCGCAGTGACCTTCACTCCGCGACTGGCGAGCGCGAAGGCAGTGTCGCCTGCTCCCGAGTACGCGTCGATGACCGACGCCGGCGCACGGGCAAGAATCATGTCGATAACGAACTCCGAGAGCTCGCTCGCTACCACCGGATTCACTTGTGCGAACGACGCCGCGGGCGATCCACGCTCATTCGGCCTTCGCCGGTCGGCTACAAGCCGGCGCGCGCCGGTGTCATCGTCCCACCACATGGCGCTGAGGGCCGGAACGCCCGTGAACAGCTCCTGCGCTCCCGGAAATCGAATTCCGCCGGAGAGGACGAATGAGGCACCATTCGGCCAAACCCTCACGCTTCCGCGTAACGACGGACATTCCGGAAAGAACCGCGCATGCGAGAGTATCTCGCGCCATACGGTCACCACCGATCTGTCCGTTATTGGGCAGTCTTCCAGCGCAAAGACACGCGTCGGGTCGTCATACGGGTGCAGACCGGCGATCCAGCCGCCGCCGGTGCGCCTGATGGCAAGTGTGAGCTTGGTGCGATAGCGCCACTCGAGCTGACTCGGGTGCACCTCCGGCAGGTCCACATCGCGCTTCCCAATTCGCGAAATGGCATCGGCGATTATTCGCCGCTTTGCTTCCAGCTGCGATTCATACGACATGTGCTGGAGCTGACATCCACCACAGCGATCGCGTGTGTAATGTCCGCATGCGGGCTCGACTCGGTGCGGTGAAGGGCGCGTCACGGCGCGGAGCGAACCGCGCGCGAACGTGCCCCGGCCACTCACGCGTGCCGTTATCAGATCTCCCGGCGCCGTTCGCGGAACGAACACCACCAGACCATTGTTGCGCGCGACGCCGTCCCCACCCGCTGCAATGGATTCAATCTCCAGGGGGACGACGACCTGACTCAACGAAGTCCTTCAAGTCGTGCAACGCCTTTCCAGCCGCCGTCGCGCTCGGCGAACGACTCCTCCTCGACACCATTTGGCGAGGCGGCTCGCGACGGGATTCGCGCCGCGTCGGCGATCGATCCAGAAGTCACAACTGTTGGCTGGCCTCTGCGCCCGTGATTCCGATCACGCTCGGCAAGCAGCGCCGCGGTGATGACTGCGGCGCGCTTTATCTCCGCAGGCGCATCCTTCGAAAGCAGCGCTGCGAGACGCGGCTCGAGCCACTGTATGTCGGTCTCTCCTCGACGAAACTCCGCGTCTTCCAGCAGCCGCAAGTGGAAATCACGCGAAGACTCAACACCTTCGATTACGAGCTCGAGCAAGGCGCGCCGCATTCGCTCGATGGCCTGCTCGCGCGTCGGCGCCCACACAATGAGCTTTGCGAGCATCGGATCGTAATGCAGTCCAATCTCGGTTCCCGTCTCAATTCCGCTGTCCCACCGCACCCCGGGACCCGCCGGCACGTGCAGGTAGCTGATTCGTCCCGTCGAGGGAAGAAATCCATTCGCGGGATCTTCGCTCGTGATCCGGCATTCGATCGCCCAGCCGCGAGGCCGTATGTCCTGCTGGTAGTACGGCAGCCGCTCGCCGGCGGCGATTCGTATCTGCCACTCAACGAGATCCATACCAGTCACCAGCTCTGTAACGGGATGTTCCACCTGGAGCCTGGTATTCATCTCCAGGAAGTAGAACTTCGCTTCTCGATCGAGCAGAAACTCGCAGGTTCCCGCGTTCACGTAGCCCGCCGCGCGTGCGACGCGAACCGCGGTCTCACCCATCTGGTGCCGGAGTTGCGACGAGACAGCGACGCTTGGCGCTTCCTCCAACATCTTCTGGTGTCGTCGCTGAATGGAGCATTCCCTTTCGCCGAGCGAAAGAACATTTCCGTGAGTGTCGGCGAGTATCTGTATCTCGACGTGGCGGGGACCTTCGATGAACTTCTCGACGTACACGGCGTCATCACCGAAGGCGTTCTGCGATTCCCGCCTTGCCGCGTCGAGCGCTCCTGCCATTCCATCGGCGGATGCTACGACCCGCATTCCCTTTCCGCCTCCGCCGGCTGCGGCCTTCAGCAGCACCGGATATCCGAACTCTTCCGCAATCCGCTTCGCTTCTGCAGCGTCGGTAAGCGGCTGCGTCGTGCCTGGCACGATCGGAACGTCGTGCTCGAGGGCGAGAGCGCGCGCGGCGGTCTTGCTGCCCATCGCGGCGATTGCGTCGGGCGGAGGTCCGATGAACACCAGGCCAGCGTCGCCGACGGCCCCAGCAAACCACTCCCGCTCCGAGAGAAAACCGTAGCCGGGGTGGATCGCCTCCGCGCCGTGCTTCTTTGCCACATCGATTATTCGGTCGCCGGCGAGATAACTCTGGCTCGACGGAGGCGGACCGATGTGGGCCGCCTCGTCTGCCTCACGGACGTGCGGCGCGGTCGCGTCGGCATCACTATACACCGCAACACTCCGGACACCCAGCTCGCGGCAGGCGCGAACTATTCGAAGGGCGATCTCACCACGATTTGCAATCAGGATCTTCGAGAACATCTTGCTTGCTACGCTATCCCCGCTACCTGCAACCCGCTACCGCTAGCTGTTTCAAGCGGGCAGCGGATAGCGGGCCGCAGGCAACCGGTAATGGGTAGCGGGTAGCCTGTCGCTCGACGTCATTGCCGACAGCGTTGCGCGCACTCCAGCAGAGGAATGGATCCGGTTCTACGAGAGCGCACGGAAAAAAAAGTTGACCGATCCGCGAAATCAAAGCGGAATGTTGCCGTGCTTCTTTGGCGGATTCCGGTCGCGTTTTCCCTGAAGTGTGTCGAGCGCCTCGATGAGGCGCGGTCGGGTGTCGCGAGGGTCGATTATATCGTCGAGGTACCCGCGCCCGGCTGCAACGTACGGATGCGCAAACTTGTCGCGGTACTCCTGAATCTTCTGGTCCGTGGCCGCCTGCTGATCGCCGCTGCCTGAGATCTCCTTCCTGAAAAGAATTTCGACCGCGCCCTTTGGCCCCATCACGGCAATCTCCGCCGTCGGCCAGGCAACATTGAAGTCGCCGCGAATGTGCTTCGAGCTCATGACGTCGTATGCGCCACCGTACGCCTTGCGCGTAATCACCGTGAGCTTCGGCACCGTCGCTTCGCAGTACGCGTAGAGCAGCTTCGCGCCATGCTTGATGATCCCGCCGTGCTCCTGGCCGACGCCAGGAAGAAAACCGGGAACATCTTCAAAGGTGACGACGGGAATATTGAACGCATCGCAGAATCTGATGAACCGCGCCGCCTTGATCGACGCGTTGATGTCGAGCACTCCCGCGAGCACCGCCGGCTGGTTCGCCACGATCCCGATGCTGAAGGCGCCGAGGTGGGCAAAACCGCAGATGATGTTACTGGCGTAGCCTGGCTGCACTTCATAGAACTCACCATCATCCACCACCCGGCGGATGACGTCATGCATGTCATACGGCTTGTTCGGATTGTCCGGAACGACGTCGAGCAGCGCCTCGTCACGCCGGTCGCGAGGATCCGATCCCGCGCCTCTGGGAGGATCATCGACATTGTTCGATGGGATAAACCTGAACAGGTCGCGTATCGCCTGCAGACAGGCCGGCTCGGAATCATGGGAGAAATGCGCGACGCCGCTCACCGTTGCATGAGTGTCCGCGCCCCCAAGATGTTCCATCGTCACGTCCTCATGCGTCACCGTCTTCACGACATTCGGCCCGGTGACGAACATGTACGAGCTTCCGCGGACCATGTAGGTGAAGTCAGTGATTGCCGGAGAGTACACGGCCCCTCCCGCACACGGTCCGAGTATCGCCGAAATCTGCGGCACCACTCCCGACGCGAGCGTGTTGCGCAGAAAGATGTCGGCGTACCCCCCGAGCGAAACGACGCCCTCCTGGATTCTAGCGCCGCCGGAATCGTTGAGGCCGATCACCGGCGCACCGTTGCGCACCGCCAGATCCATGATCTTGCAGATCTTCTCGGCGAAAGATTCGGAGAGCGATCCACCGAAGACGGTAAAATCCTGCGAGAATACGTAGACGAGCCTGCCGTCGATCCGCCCGTGTCCCGTAACCACGCCGTCCCCGTAGATCTTCTGATTCTCGAGGCCGAAGTCAGTCGAGCGATGGACGACAAACCTGTCCAGCTCCACGAATGTGCCTTCATCCAGAAGAAGATCCAGCCGTTCTCGCGCGGAGAGCTTTCCCTTTTCGTGCTGCGCCTTTAGCCGCGAAGCGCCCCCGCCAAGTTCCGATTCAGCGCGACGGCGCTCGAGCAGTTCGAGCTTTTCTCGCATGGACATGGAGGGTGAAAGCTACCGGCAATGGCCAGCTTCGTCACGAGCTTCGCTTTCCATGACGCCAGCGGCACGATACGATTGTGCCGTCTGCTCCAATTCGTTGAGAGATTACCAGGAGAGCAACATGCCGCCGTCAGATGAGCGATGGAAAGCAATCGTCGCCTCTTCGGTCGATTGGGAAGAGGCGCACCTCAACTTCGAGAGTGCCTTGCGTGATTTGCCGACGGAGCTCCGCGGTCGCAGGCCGGAAGGGCTGCCTCATTCGCCATGGGAGCTCGTGGAGCATCTCCGAATCGGTCAGCACGATCTTCTCGAGTTCTGCAGAAACTCCAATTACCAGGCAACTCTCAAATGGCCCGATGACTATTGGCCATCGTCACCGGCTCCGCCAAGTGACGCCGCCTGGAAGCAAAGCATTGCAGATTTTCGCAGCGATCGTGATGCGCTTAAGGAATTCGCGACGGAACCCGGACGCGATCTCACGGCCAAAATTCCGCACGGCACCGGTCAAACCTATCTACGCACCGTCCTCGTCGCGGCCGATCATGTCGCGTATCACCTGGGCGAGCTCGTTGCAATCCGCCGGTTGCTCGGTGCCTGGCGATCAACCTGATCGTACATCCGGCGCATCGCGATCACGAACGTATCAGGGGGCTGGCGGCTTTCGCCCCGTCTTGTCTTGTAGCTCGTCAATCTTCTTCGACGCTTCGGCCTTGGTGAGATCGTCGGAGACTTCCTCCTTCGCTTCCTCGGCCAGGGTGTGCAGGTAGGAGCGTTGTGCTCCCGTCATCGGCTCCTCACCCGTGGTCCAGTCGTCTGGGTCCTTGATAAGGTTGGAGCCCTCCTCCTCCTGCGTGCGGCGATCGACCATCGTCCACCTCCTTCAATGGCTTCCTGTCGTTTCCTTTTGGCAGGACTTATACCAGTCTGATCAGCGGGACTTACGGGCGCCAAACGAAAGCGTAAGAAAAACGCGGCCTCGTGGGCCGCGTTTTTTCGTTTGCTGTGTGGCGACGCGGGCAGCTACCGACTCTTCACCACTTCCTTCCCTGCCGGCTTGAACACTTCCACAGCAAGTGTGAACGTGCGCTGCTCATTGGGCTGAAGCGCTCCGACACCAACCACCTGTCGCGTGATCTCCTCGCCGCGATCGTTGCGGATCGAGAGCATCACCGAGTACTCCCACGCTTCTTCCGTTACGGGCCGCTTGATCGTTCCTTCGACGCGCAGCGCCGAGAAGCTCGGCGGCGCGTGACGGGCGCGATGGGGATCGTACCGGAGATGATGGCGGCAGACCGGGCAGATGCTCGCGCTTTCGAGGATCGTCGCCCTGCAATGGGGGCAGGCGCGCGTCTTTCCCGGAGTTCCCTGCCCCCCGTTGCTCATGAAGCGGAGGCAGTCTCCATTCTCAACGCTCGCGGCTCGCGCTTCTCTTCACCCCACCCGAATTCGGCCTGTCCGCGCATCCGCGATCCCGCGGCCACGGTCAGCGAGCCCGCTTTGAGATCTCCGTTGAGCACGCCCGACTCGAGCAGCTCGACACGCGATGCAGCATCCACATTTCCCTCGAGCTCGCCGCCGATCGTAACAGTGCTGGCGCGCACGCCACCGGTTACTTTCGCGCCAGGCTCGATCGTCAGATTGCCCTCGACGTGTACGTCGCCCTTGAACCGACCTGCAACGCGTACGTGCCCGGCACCCTCGATTTTTCCTTCGATAGCGAGGTCAGCGGCAATCAGCGTTTCTTTGCTCGTGCTTGGAGCCGAGCGACGAGACTGATCGTAGGCGGGGTTGGATGCAGGGTTGATCGGTGAGCTGCCTCCAGTCATCTCTTCCTCCCTTCTTGGCGCCGTGTCATGTGGCGTGAATGTCGGTTCTTTCTTCGGGGGCGCGGGTTCCTTCCAGATTGCCATTGCTCGAAACTCCTATCGTAAGGGCAGGGGTTGGCGGGGGTCAATTGTGCATAAGAACGGCAATGTCGAAGGTATCACGGAGGAGCGCCGTCTGACACCGCCCCGCTGATATCGATCTCGTAATGCGCGTCATTCCCCTCATAATCTTGTGAATCACCGCAAGATATGGGCTTGGGAACGGCCCGCACGAGAGCATATTGAAGCATTAATGACAGCTAGATCAACGATCGAGGAGAGCCCGCTCATGGAACGCTACGCAATCGAGCGCGAGCTCGGGCGCGGCGGTATGGCGACGGTGCTCCTCGCCGATGAGAAGAAGCACGGACGCAAGGTTGCAATCAAGGTCCTGCGGCCCGAGCTCACCGCATCGGTTGGCGCCGAGCGCTTCCTTCGGGAAATCGGAATCGCCGCTCGCCTATCCCACCCACACATTGTCCCGCTCATCGATTCGGGCGAGTCTGGCGGCTTGCTCTACTACGTGTCGCCTTTCATTCCCGGGGGGTCACTCCGCGACCGACTCGATACCGAACACGTCCTTCCGATCCGCGACGCGCTGAGGATAGCACAGGATGTAGCTCGAGGACTCGATTATGCCCATCGCAACGGCTTCGTCCACCGCGACGTCAAGCCGGAGAACATCCTCTTCGCCGACGGCCACGCTCTGGTCGCCGACTTCGGGGTCGCACATGCCTTCTCGCCGGTTGCCGGCGAGCCGATCACCGAGGGCGGTGTGGCACTTGGGACCCCTGCCTACATGAGTCCAGAGCAGGCGAGTGGCGAGCAGGATCTGGCAGCAACGTCCGATGTGTACAGCCTGGGTTGTGTCGTCTACGAGATGCTGGCCGGAGCTCCGCCGATTCTCGGCTCGAGCGCTCGCGCCACAATGGCCAAGCAGGTCACGGAAAGGCCGAAGCCGCTTCGTGCCGTTCGGCCCGAGGTTCCTGCTTCTGTGGAGTCCGCGATTGCCCGCGCACTCGCCAAGAACCCGGACCAGCGGTTCGGCAGCATCGTTGAATTCACCGATGCGCTGCTCGACGAGCGTCCGGTCAAGCCACTTCCTACTGCTCTTCGTAGCATCGCCGTTCTTCCATTCGTGAATGCAAGCCCGGACCCGGACAACGAATACCTGAGTGATGGCATTACGGACGAGCTGATTGACGCCCTGAGCAGGGTCGAGGGATTGTCAGTGGCCTCACGGACTTCCGTGTTCGCCCTCAAAGGCAAGCCACAGGATATTCGCGCCATCGGAGCGCTTCTCGGCGCATCGGTGGTGATCGAGGGAACCGTTCGGAAGTCGGGCGATCGACTTCGCATCACCGCTCAGCTCACGTCGAGTGACGATGGCCGCCTGCTGTGGTCGCAGCGTTACGACCGCACGTCGCAGGACGTGTTTGCGATTCAGGACGAAATCGCGCGAACGATTGTGGACACTTTGAGCGCAACTTCCTTCGCTGACCTCGCGCAGCCCGAGGCTCGCCATCACACGAAGAGCGTCGAGGCGTACGGGCTTTACCTCAAGGGCCGCTACTGCTGGAACAAGCGAACGCAGGAGGGAGTGGCCGAAGGCATCGAGTACTTCGAGCAGGCGATACGCGAGGATCCGAGCTATGCACTCGCCTACACCGGTCTCTCCGATTCCTATGCGCTGCACGTTGACTATCGTAATGTTCCCGTCGCCGAGGGCTTCAGACGCGCAAAGGAGTATGCCCGCCGCGCGCTCGAGCTCGACGACTCACTCGCCGAAGCCCACGCTTCGCTTGCGTGGACGCTGTTCATCCATGACTGGCAATGGGACGCCGCCGCGGCAGAGTTCGAACGTGCAATCGAGCTCGATCGCGGATACGCGACTGCGCACCAATGGTACGCGTTTCTCCTCGCATCGCAGGGACGTCTCGACGAAGCAGTGATCGAAGCCCATACAGCCCAAGAGCTCGACCCAGCTTCTGTATCGATTCGTCGGGCGCTGGGGTACGTGTACATCTACGCTCGCCGTTACGACCAGGCGCGTTACCACCTGACTCGCGCGCTGGCGATGAATCCCACGGCTGAAGAGACGTACCGCGTTCTCGGTCTCGCTCTGACATTCCGCGGTGAGTACGGCGAAGCCGAGCGCGTCTTGCGTGAAGCGGTCGCGTTCCCCGGGTCGGCAACCTACAGCGCGACAACGCTGGGGTATTCCCTTGCCCGCGCCGGTGACAGGACGTACGCGCTAGATGTGCTCGCTCGGCTCGAGTCGAAGTTGCGATCCGACTACGTCTCACCAGTCGAGCTGGCAACGCTGCATCTGGGCCTTGGAAACGACGTGGAGGCGCTGGACTGGATGCAGCGCGCGATCGATGAAACGCGCGGATGGATGGCATATCTCGACGTACACCCGATCATGGATCCCGTCCGGCGTCATCCACGCTTCGCCGACCTGGTCTCGAGAATGCGACTGCCAAGCGCGCGCATCCGCCGGCTGCAGTAGATGCGTTTGATGCGACCGACGGCTTTGTCTGCCGGAATCCTGCTCGCTGCCAGCGTCGCAGGCGCGCAGACACGTCCGAACATCGTCTTCCTTTTTGCCGATGATCACGCGGCGCACGCCATCTCGGCGTATCGGTCGGTTCTCAGATACGGCGCGCGGCTTCCCGCCACTCCTAACATCGACCGGCTGGCGCGCGATGGGATGCTGTTCGTGAATGCGTTCGTGTCGAACTCGATCTGCGGTCCGAGCAGAGCAACGCTGCTCACCGGACAGTACGGCCATCTGAATGGCGTGATGACGAACACCGAGGCCCTTCACCCAACGACAGTGACGTTTCCGCGACTGCTCCAAGCGGCAGGATACAGCACTGCGGTGTTCGGCAAATGGCACCTGAAGAGCCGGCCCGAGGGGTTCGACCAGTACGAGGTGCTTCCCGGTCAGGGGACTTACTACAATCCCTCCCTGCTGTCCGCGACGGACAGCATCGCCTATACGGGGTACACGCTCGATGTCGTCACCGACCGTGCGCTGAGCTGGCTGAAGAGCGGCCGTGACAGAACGAAGCCGTTTCTTCTTATGCTTCACTTCAACGCGCCGCATCGCTGGTGGGATCCTGGCCCCGCGCAGCTGGGATTGTATCGCGACACTACGTTCGCGGAGCCTCCCACATTCTGGGACAGCGCTGCCGGACGCGCATCTCCGTCGAAGGATCCACTGATGAAGGTCGGCCTCGACTTGATCGCGCGGGATCTCAAGCTCGAAGCGCCGAACAATCTGACTCCAGCTCAGCGGGCGGAGTGGGACCGCGCGTACGAGAAGGAGAATGCGGCGTTTAGAGCCGCGCACCTCAGCGGTGATGCGCTGACGCGGTGGAAGTACCAGCGGTACATCGCGGACTACTCACGAGTTGTGGCCGCGATCGACGCTCAGGTCGGCAGAGTTCTCGCTGCGCTCGATGAAGCGGGATTATCGCGGAACACCATCGTCGTGTACACATCGGATCAGGGCATGTTTCTCGGCGATCACGGATGGTTTGACAAGCGATGGATGTACGAGGAATCGTTGCGGACGCCGCTTATCGTCCGCTGGCCCGGTGTGATTCGCCCGGGGGTACGAAACCGTGATCTCGTGATGAATCTCGATCTCGCGGAAACCTTTCTCGATATCGGCGGCGCTCCGGTTCCCACGACAATGCAAGGTCGAACACTGCAGCCGCTCTTTCGCGGCCAGCGGCCGAAGGATTGGAGGCAGGCGATTTACTACCAGTACTTCGAATATCCCGGCTGGCATTCGGTCCGTCGGCAGTATGGAGTGCGAACGAAGCGATACAAGCTCGTTCACTACTACGAGGTGAACGAGTGGGAACTGTTCGATTTAGACCACGATCCCGATGAGCTGACGAGCGTCTACGCTGATCACCGGTACTCGGGGGTGGTGGCCGAGCTCAAGAGAACGCTTGCGTCGCTTCGTCACGAATACGCGGTGCCCGATCACGACCCGGCTCCGTACTATCCTTTCGAGCTGCCTCCTGAGTACCGGCGCTCAAGCCCTGGAGCAGCAGTTCCACTGAAATGAAATAGCAAAGCCGCGGCGGCAGCGAGCTACCCTGCCAGACGCGACTCGATCCGCCTGTCAGGAACGAGCCAGATCAAGGCGACCAGAACGTAAATCGCGTCAGAGATCCACTGATTGACGAACGCGAGCGGAATTGCGGCAATGTACAGCACCAGCGAAACCTGCCCCTTGCGATCGTTTCCTATGGCTTCGATGAGACGCGATCCGGGTGACTCGTGAGCGAGGATTGTTCGAAGAAGAATTGTGTACGCCATAGCCGCCCCGAGGAGAACCGTACCGTAGACCGCGGTCGGTACCGGAGCGAAGTGATTCTCACCCATCCAGCCAGTTACAAACGGAACGAGCGAGAGCCAGAAGAGAAGGTGCAGATTGGCCCAAAGCACTCCGCCCGAAATGCGAGCCGCGGCCTGAAGAAGGTGGTGATGGTTGTTCCAGTAGATGCCGAGGAAGACGTAGCTGAGGATGTACGTCAGGAAAACGGGCAGAACCGGCCGTAGCGCAGCGAGATCGGTTCCGTGAGGGACTCGCAGCTCGAGCACCATGATCGTTATGAGTATCGCGATCACGCCATCGCTGAACGCCTCGAGACGCCCCTTGCTCATCGAGTCTCCTCATTGAGAGCTCAACAATTCTGGTCCGCCGGCCGACAGTTGCAAGAAACGGGTCTCAATGCCCAGTCTTGCGCTCAAAGATGCGCCTCTATGACTTCTGTTCGATGAAATTCATCCGCGTCGCCGCGCGTTCGCACACTTGAAAATCCTTCCTCTCGATTTCTCTCCGTGACGGCTACTGCTTCGTTGTCCCGACTGAGGAAGATCTGCCTCGCGCTCCCTGAGGCGCACGAGGTCGAAGCGTGGGGCGAGCCAACATTTCGAGTCCGCAACAAGCTGTTCGCGATGTTTGCCAGCGCGGAAAGTCATCACGGAGACGGACGGGCCGCCGTCTGGTGCAAGTCAACGCATTTGAATCAGGATCTCATGATTCGATCGGACCCGCGCCAATACTTTTCACCTCCGTACGTCGGACCGTCGGGCTGGATCGGCGTGTGGCTGGATGGAAAAACCGACTGGAACACCCTGCGAGAAATACTCGCCGCCGGTTATCGCCTCATCGCGCCCAAGCGACTGTCAGCGAAATTGCCATCCGACTGAACGCTGGGTCTGCCGGTGAGGAGCAGGATCCCTTCTCGGTTGAAAGCCCCGGTATCGGGATTCCCTCGCCGAAAGAGATCGTCCCCGGCAGCTGGTATTCGCGCGATGAGAGGTCCGCTTTTGATTAGGTCATTATCTGTTGTGCGAACCCAGTGCAAGGATGCGCGAGCGTGCCGCAGAATGCCGCAGCCAGAATCACCGGTTTCAGCTTCATGGATCCGTCGAGTATATGATCGCGTACTCGAAAGGCAACCAAGCGAGATGCAGTTTCCATCGGCTCGCCAACCACCACGGACTACTCAACTTGGTCGAAACGGCTGTCGCAAACTTCGAGAACGTGTCCACGCCGACGCTGATTCGCGCGATCGGCCGCTGGGATCTCACCGCTTACGCCGTCAATTGCATGATCGGCGCGGGAATCTTCGGCATTCCCGCCTCGATCTACCGGCTCACCGGCGCTTACAGCGTAGCCGTCATGATTCTCGCTGCGGCGATCGTCTCGATCATCGGACTCTGTTTCGCCGAGGTGGGAAGCTCATTCCGCACGAGCGGCGGGCCATACCTCTACGCACGGGAAGCGTTCGGACCAGTGATCGGCTTCGAGGTTGGATGGCTCATCTGGCTGGCACGCATGACTGGTTATGCCGCCGTGGTCAATCTCTTTGTTGGCTACGTCAGCGGCTTCGTACCGGGGATCTCCGGCGGATTGGGTCGCGTTCTCCTCATTCTCGCGGTCGTCGCCCTGCACAGCATCGTCAACCTTCTCGGGGTACGTGAAGCAACGCTTTTTACGAACGCGCTCACGGTCGGAAAGCTCTTGCCGCTCGCGGCATTCATCGTCATCGGCCTTTTCTATATCGACCCAAGTCGCTTCACTGCCTCGCCAGTTCCTGTCGCCTCGGCAACTTCCGCCATTCTCTTCGCTATTTACGCATTCAGCGGCTTCGAGCTCGTCGGCGTTCCGGGAGGCGAGATACGCGAGCCCAACCGTTCGATCCCATTCGCGCTCATTGCGGGCATTGCAGCCGTCACCGTCATCTATGCAGGTGTGCAGTACGTCTGCGTGGGTACTCTACCCGGACTAGCCCATTCAGCGCGCCCGCTAGCCGAGGCCGCGGCGCGATTCGCACCCGGTGCGTCAGCGTTGATTACAATCGGCGCGGCGATCTCCACGCTAGGAGCGTCGCATGCGATCATGCTCGCGTCCCCACGGCTGCTACTGGCAATGGCCGAAGGCGGCCAGCTACCGCGAGTTCTCGGCCGCGTGCACCCAAGGTTCCGGACTCCGTACGTCGCAATCGCGGTCAACGCGGCGATTGTGTTCTCTCTCACGCTCGGTACCACTTTCGTTTCCGCTCTCACGATCTCGGTAAGCGATACGTTCCGGCTGCGCGGAGGGAGTGTGATTGCTGTGATCGCCTCGCTTATCTGTGTCGCGCTTCTGGTCTCGCGTCCGCTGGCTGAAATGACACAGCTCGCCGCCGCGGTGGCACTTGGGGCGGCTGTGCTGGTCACCACCCGATTGGCTGGAGATCGAAAATCATGAAAAAATATCAACCTCGAAATACACAGATCACGGCACTTGCTGGCCCCTGCTGATCGAATGCAGTCTTCACATCTTACCAAACGGG